>Ga0214923_10000941_pt1 | contig 42564 bp, 64 predicted proteins | sample LL1510_MetaG_FD_177993 | JGI IMG/M metagenome (GOLD analysis project Ga0214923, IMG submission 177993) | Freshwater microbial communities from Lake Lanier, Atlanta, Georgia, United States - LL-1510 | ecosystem: Environmental > Aquatic > Freshwater > Lake | place: USA: Georgia | collected... | reverse complement strand
CGCGGAGCGTGCCGTAGTTCGTCAGCGCCATTTACTGCCAGTGCCTCCGAACCCACGGCTCACGGTCGATGATCTCATGGGCCTTCTCAGCGCCATGAAAATACGCAATGCGCGTGTCGCCGAAGCCGTTCGGCTTGATGTCGCACCGATACGAGCGCACATGGCCGGGCCACATGTCGTCGATGACGTTCACCTGATCCTTGCGGGACCGAATGAACTCCATGTCGTTCGCGCCGGCCGCCTCCTCGTACCAATGCGCAAAGCCCGCTGGCACCAGATGCACGCCGTCGCACACGGTATCCGTGAAGATCGGATCACGCGGCACCGCCACCTTGTCCGCCGTCAGGCAATACTCGGCGAGGTGGTCGATGTTGCCCGTCACGATTGTGTCGAGCCCCACAAGGATCATGGGCACGTCCATGCGGTACGGTTCAAGGCAGCACGCATAGGTCGGCGGATCCTCGCGGATGGCCCGCTGCTCAATCGGAATGCCGAACCGGCGCGGCCTATCCGTGAACACCACAAACCGGAACGGCTGCGTCAGATTGCGCGCAAAGCCGCGGTACAGCTTCTCGGCCCACGTCTCGTCATAGCAGCAGGACGTGGGCAGACTGTGCGCGTTCGACTGCCAGAGCAGCGTGGCAACAGTGATCATTGCCGCACCAACCCGAACTCTTCCTGCGCGTAGCGCATCCGATCCGCTTCGCGCAAGATCGGCTTGCACACGCCCTTCACGTACAGATGATTGGCCGGAACGTTCTTGCTGACCACCGAGCCCGCTGCGATCATCGCATTCCTGCCGATCGTGACGCCCGGCAGGACCATCGACATCGCACCAACGCTCGCGCCGTGTTCGATCACGATCGCCCAGCGCGTGCCGTCAAACGCGCGCACGTCGAACCCGTCCTTGCGCGCTCGAGGCCACGCGTCATTCCCGAGACAGCAGTTCGGGCCAATGAACACGTCGTCGCCCAGCCAAAAGCCCGGCCCCGCCGCCAAATTGTGGCTCAGGATCGTGCGATTGCCGGCGCGGCTTCCGTCGAAACACGCGCCGCTCGCAACCGTGCAGTCCTCGCCCAACTCTGCGCCGCGCAGGATCGATGCGAACTGCCAAATCTTCGTGCCCTTGCCGATCTTGCAGTCGTCATGCACGACCGCCATCGGGTGCACGAACACGTCGGGGCGCTCGATCATGCCGCCTTCTCTTGCGGCCAACGCTCGGCAATCGCCTTGCGGATTTCGTTGACCACACGACCCCACGTCTTCTCGTCCGGCTTCTGACGGAACGTGCGCACGTTCTCGTAAAACCACATCTGATCCTTGCCGGCGAGCGGCGAGTATCGCCACTGCGGATGCGCATCGACCATGGCCCAGCACGGAACGCCGAGCGCCCCGCACAAATCCACGATGCTGGTCGTCGGCGCGATCACGAGATCAAGCGACGACACCAGCGCCGCCAGGTCGTCCATGTCGGCCCCCTTCTGAACGGCCCACTTCGGATAGAGCACGTGCTTCCTGGGCTCGAGCAGTTTCGTTCGGTCGTCATACTCAAGGCAGACCGTCGTCACGCCTGGAATGGTCAGCAGCCGCTGCGCATCCTCGAACGGCAGGCTCCGGCGCATCCGGCCCGTGCTCCACGAGCCGCCCGTCCACGCCACGCCGATGCGGATCGGGCTCTTCGCCGCGCCGTCGAGCCAAGCTTTGAACATCGCGACCTTAGCGGGGTCCGCTTTCAGGAAGCCGCCACGACGGTACGGCTCCGGCGCAAACAATGTGCCAAGCCCGCCCATCTCGATTTCGTGTGTCGGCTCTTCAATCTCGCACCAGTCGATGACGTTCTCGCCGATCGTGCCGTACACGGAGGCATTGCGGAACGACCGCTGCACCAGCCCGACGTTGCGGGCGTTGCACTCGATCACGCCGTCGAAGTCCTTCGGCAGCATGGACAGAAACAGGATTTCATCGCCGATGCCCTGTTCCCCATGGATGACCGGCCGTCCCGACTTGCCATTCCAACGCGGGAAGCCGAACGAGCGAGCCGCGCCGTCGCGGTTGGGGACCGCCTTGTCGAACGCCGCCCACGCCTCTTTCCAGCGACCAAGGCTGAAAAGCGCAAACGAGCGGTTATAGCTCGCATCCTTGCGGCTCTCTTGCTCGCTCTTGTCCGCCCACTCCAGCGCCTCAGCGTGCCGGCCGATCTGTGACGCCACGTTGCAGAGGTTGTCGTAGGTCTCGCGCGGCTCACCATACTCCAGCGCCTTCATCAGCGCCTTGTATGCCTCGTCCGGGTGGTTGTCCTGCAAGCACGCGCCGATGTTGTTCCAAATCGCCGCCAGTTTGCGCTGATCGCTCGTCGCCTGCCGCGCCGTGTTGAACATCTGCAGCGCCAGACCCGGATTGGCGCCGCTCAGAAACGCCGTCCCCGCCAGAAACAGCGCATCCTCCTGCTTCGGATCACGGCGCAAGATTTCATCACACGTGATGATGACCCGGCCCCAATCGCTGACCTCGACGGCCTCTTGCGCCTTCTCGATCAGGCGCTCGATCTCGCTATCGATCCCGCGCTCGTTCATCGGCCAATCCTGAAATGGCCGGTGCGCAGCTTCAAAAACTCATTGCTGTCGAGGCGGCCGTAAACCCACTTGTTCCAGTCCTCGTCGTTCGAGAACGGATCGCCGATCGTGCGGCCGCTTTCCGTCTCGTATTCCTTGAGCCAGTCGGCGAGCACGACCAGAGGGATCGACGCTACGGGCCACCAGTCGCCCTTCTTCTGGAAGCCGTTCGCCAGCTCGGCGTTGTTGTCCAGGATGGCCTGGATGTCCGTCGTGTGCGCGATCGTCAAATTGCCGGTGACGTGGTCGTAGGACATCGTTTGCACGCCGCCCCACGGGTCGACATCTAGAAGCACGCTCATTGCTGCACCTTCTCAGGCCGCGCGAAGCCGTGCTCGAGCAGGTAGTCCACATGCGGACCAGGCCGCACGACGAACGATTGGTTCTGCTCGACCTGCAGGCCCATGCCGTCCATGCCGTAGACCGACCCTTGGATTTGCGACAGGGCGAGATGTTCTGCGGCAACGTGGAACGGTCTGTTCGCTTTCAACCGCACTTCGCGCGCATCGTCCGGAAGCCGAACTTCCGGCTCCCGTGACCCAACAGCCTCGCCGAGCGCCTGCGCCAGGACCTTGCTGAGCGCGGTCGCCACGTCCTGTTTGGGCTCCGGCGCCTGCTCTTTCGGCGGCCGGCCCGGTCCGCGCTTGATCGGAGCCAATTCGATGTTCGGGTCTTCGCCGTTGTCGTTCTCGTCCGCCATTGCGGTCGCTCTCCTGCTGCTGAAAATAATGGGGCGGCCCGAAAGCCGCCCCGGTTAGGCCTAAGTAACGGTCAGATCCGCCACCACGCCGCTCGCTCGCTGGTTTCGACTGCACAGCGTGAACTCGACGAGCATCTGCCTGCGCTCCGAGTCCCCGACTTTGGCGATCGGGTTGACCGCGAATGGGCGCAAGTAATGGATCGACCAGTATTCCGGGTCGATGACCATCGCCGTCCTTTCTCGACTAAAGCGGTTTGGGACAATCTTCAATTTCCCGAAATCGCTCAAATACATGTCTGCGGCGGCGACGATCGTCAGGCTGGTCGACGATCCCGCATTGCCGAAGTCCGTGTATTTCGTCGTGATGCCGGCGAAGGCGGATGCCTTTTGCTTGTTGACCGGGCCCACGATGACGAGGTTCGGATTGCCGCCCGAAGACCAGCATTGCTGAATGACGGCTTTCAAGCGCGTTTCCGTGAAGGTCCGCTGGTTCGTGGACGAAGCGTCCGTCGCCGCCGTGACCGTGCCCGCAGCGGTGTAACCGCCGTTGGCGCCGCCCGTGCCGCGCGACGTGTTCGTGGTGATCCAGGCCTCATAGCCCGCAGCACGACGCGCCGTCAGCGTAGAGCCAGCGCGCGACGCGATGTTCTGCGTGAGCTGGCCTTCCATGTCGCGCTTGATTTCCTTTGAGCGCTTGGCGATCTGGTACGCGAGTTCTTCCTCGCGCCCCGCCGTCGTCACCGCTTGTGCCGTGCCCGACACTTCGATGCTCTTCTGCACGATCGACGTGAAATTCCGCAGCCGGACCGTCGGCGTCGCCGTGCTGTACGAAGCCGCCGCGCCTTCGATCGCCTGCGAGGTCGTCGAGGCGCTGGCCAGCACGTCCGTCTGCCATTCGATGAAGCGGTTCTTGGCGGGGGCGCCGCGCTGAATCGTCGTTAGAAACGGAAAATCGAGTGGGGTCACGTCATAGATAGCATTCGTGAGGTCTTCACGAATACCGATCTGAGAGTAAGTCGTATAGTTCGTCATCTCATAACCTCATCGTTGGTGGTGATGAGCGTCATGCAAAGAGCGACTTGAACCTCGGGTCGGTCAGGAACAAACGCGCTGCCGCGTCCTCAGAGCCGGTTTCCTTCAACTGCCTCGCCGCGTCGCTCACAAATCGACCGTCCGGCGCGCGTTGTTGCGACGGGGCGGCCTTCGTGATCTTCGGGGCCCTCTCCTGCACTTCCTTGCGAACCTCAGGGGCTTTCACGGCCTGCGCCTTGAGCGTCATGAGTTCGTGCATGGCGCGAACAAGGCGGTGATCGAAAGCGACCTCGTTCATGGTCGCCTCGTCGAGCCCGTACGTTTTCGCCATGAAATCGCTCATGCGCGACGCGAGGTCCGCCCGGCTCTTGTCGTCTTTCCATTCTGGAATGTACCGACCCAGCCGCTCGTTCTCGCGCTGCATGCGCAAAGCCGCCTGTTGCTGGCGCACTTGCGCCTGCTCGGCCGCCGCTTGCTGTGCGCGCTGTTCCGCGGCGCTCAGCAATTGCACCTGATGTTCATACTGCTGCAGGAGCAGTTGATAGACTTCCGGATCCTGCGTGATCAGGGACCGATCCGGGGGTTGCGGCGTCGGCATGGACTGAATGACAGTCCGCGCCTGGTTGATGACGGCGTCATAAACGCGCGCCATTTCGCTCAAGCCCTGATCGACCTTCGCCTGATACTCGGCCTCCGCCTTGTTCACGGCCGACGCGACGTCGCCTTGCAGCGCTCGCATCTGCTTGATTGCCTCCACGGCTTGAGCCAGCGGAACCTTTTCCGCCTCTTGGCCTTCCTCGCCGGGAATTTCGATGAAGTCGGCATCCGCAGCCTCGGCAGGCGCCTTGTCGTCCGACTTCTGCTCAGCCTGCGCCTCGGCCTGTTCCTGTTCGGCGTCGGCGAGGTCAGTGCTGGTCTCACGTTCGATGGGGTCACGGTCGAGACGGTTTTCGCGCTGCTTCGGAGGTGCAGCCGGCGCCTCATCGCCCCAAGCCGCGGGGCCAAGTGCGAGGATCTTTTGCGTCGCCGCAACGACGGACGCATCTTCGCCGATCAAATCCGACATGCGCTATTCCCTATGCAACAGCCGGCATAACCCGGCCCTCTAAGCGGTCCAGTTCACGGATGATCTGATCCCGCGTTGCCCCTTCAGACTCGACAAGGCTTCGCAGCCGTCGCGTCACGTTGATGGCCTGCGACAGACGCCAGCGCGCCTCATCATCGTCAGGTCCAAGGTCGAGCAGCCGCCCAAGCAACTCCCGCTCGATTTCCGTCCAGGCCTTCGCCCAGAATGGTTCTTCCCTGATGCGGCGCGCGCTTTCCGCGTCAGCCAGCATCTCGCGCAGCCGTTCGATGCGGTCACTCATCGAGCGCCCCGCCGGGTCGATACGCGGGGAGAGTCGCGTCGTCGTCCTCGCCGACGCTCTCGCCCGCCTTGGCCTTGGCGTTCAGCTTGGCGCTTTCCCGCGCAACCTCGGCCTCGATCTCCATTTTCTCGCGCGCCAACTGCGTCTCGGCCTGCAGCTTGGCGTAGGCCAGTTGCATTTCGGCATCGAGCTTCTGCTGCGCGAGCTGCGCTTCCATGGCCGCCTTGTCGCGTTCAAGCTGCGCGTCGAGTTCGGCCTTGTAGCGCGCCACCTCCATGTCAGCCTGCGCGCGACGCTCCTGCATCTGCACGTCGGCCTGCGCCTTCTGCTGCTCAAGGCCGTGCTTAAGCTGCGCCATTTGCGTGTCAGACTGCATCTTGGCCTGCGTGGCCTGCATGTCCGCCTGCACCTTTTGCATGTTCGGGTCGGGCTTCGGCGGCGGCGTCCAAGGCTTCGTCGCCGGTTGGCCCGTCTGCGGATCGACCTGCGGTTGACCGTCCGGACCCTGCACAGGCACATCCGGCGGCTCGGCCGCGAACGGCTCGGCGCTGCGATACCCCAACGCGCGACACAGCTCCTCAAACCACCGATACCGATGCTGCAGTGTGATCACCGGATTGTCCGGCCCCACGATTTCCACAAAGCCCTGCATCGCCTGGCCAATCAGGTTAAGCCCCGCCACGGTCTGGTCGCGGTTGCCCGTACCCGTGCCCGTGTGGATGTGGACGCGCAGGTTTTGGTTCCACTCGCGCGGGTCGAACGTCGCATACTTGCCGCCGATGCGCGTCTGAATGGGCTCGTTCTGATGCCGGCAGATGAGCCGGTAGAGCTTGCCGAAAAAGCGCTCGAGGCCCGCAGCCATATTCCGCGCCATCACCTCCTTGCGCGCGGCGCCGGCCGTCTGCAGGAGGTCGATCGCCTTGCCCGAGTGCGCGCCCTTCAACAGCGCGTCGGGATCAACGCCCTGCGTCTGCCGCGTCGCGCCGGTGCGGTTCTCAAGGGTCGCGGTCAACTGATTGAGCGCGTCCCAGGCTGTCTTCGCCGTATCGAGCCCGCCCGTGAGCGGCATAATCGCGCTGCTAGGGTCGCCGTCGACGGGGATCTTCGCGCCGGCGTAGGTGGCCAACAGCGCATCAACGTTCACGCGGTTCTTGTCGAACGCCTCGCGGTTGATGACACTCTGATACACCGCATCCAGCGCCGCACGCGTCAGCACCGTGGACCGCCGCTGCAGGTCCATTGTGATGTCGTGCATGCTGAGGCCCCAGAACCGATGCGGGACGCGGATCGGCGTCCACGAGCCGAAGGGGTTCTCGTTGACCTCGCTTTCCTCAAGGATCAGATCGCCGACGCGGTACGAACGGATCAGCTCAGGATAACCGTCGCCGTTCAAGTCAACGCGCAAATACTCCTCAAGCAGCTCAAGCTGCTGCGCCGGATTGTTGCCCGTGGCCTGCCAGTCGTCGCTCTGATCGTTAAAGCGCACCATGCGCACGTCCGACCCGCGTCGAATGTTCTGCGGGCCAGATACCGCCGAGCCGCTGTACTCGCGCACCTGCTGCGCCTTGTCGGGCCACATGGCCGCAACCTCGCCGCGCAGCATACGCACGACACGGCCGACATAGCGCGCGCTGTCGATATCAACCGCGCGGCCGTTCAGCCGCATGTCTTCCGGCGCGACGCCCACGATCTCGACCCGCGCGCACGCTTTCACGCGCCGCACCATCAAGCTGATGCCGCCGGCGTCGGTCTCGTTATCGAAGTCCTGTCCGACGATCTCAAGGTTAGGATCGTTGGCGATTTGCTGCACTTGGGCGATGTTAAGCCCGGTCAGGGTCTCCGGCGCGTAATACTCCTTTTCGCGCCAGTAACACGCCATGAACCCGCGCCGGTGCAGCAGACCGTCGAACGCGAAGTCGTGCAGGATCTCATAGCCGTTGTTGTCGGTGAAAAAGACCCAATTGAGATAATCCGCCGCATCCCGCGCAAACTTCGCGTCCTGCTGGCTCGTTTCTTCGAGGTAGACGACGTTATTCCCGCCCGCGAACACGCGCATGAGGTCCGGGATCGTCCATTCGATCGTCTCGAACACTTCACGGGTGACGACCTGTGAGCGCCCGTCTTCCTCGTCGCCGTATCGCTCGCCAAAGAAGTGCTTGAGCGCGTCGATTTGCTGCTGCTGCAGCTCGCTCTGGCGATAGCCGAGGGCGTCGTTTTCCTCGCCCTTAAGCAGCCGCAGCAGTTCCGCCTCGCGGTCCGCCTGGCTGGCGAACTGCGGGGCATACGTGGCGCTATCTGCCATACGAGATCATGTCCACTTCGGCCGTGAGATCGAACGTCTCGAGCGCCGTGGGCGTGTAGGCCGCGTTGACCTTGAGCAAGCCGTAGAACGGCAGCGTGAACACCTGCGGAATCCAGCCGTTTTGAAACGTGCCGGCCGCGTCCATGGGGTAGAAATAGTTGATCGATCCGGCGCCGGTGTTGACGGCCGCAGATGAGCCGAACACGCCGCCAAGGTTGTCCGTGCCGTTGGGGCCGGTGACGGCAAATGCGCCGTTGTCACCGTTGGTAACGGTCGGCGAGCGCGAGAACAGGTAAAGCTGAAAGTTCTTGTTCGTGACCGTGTCGTTGCTCGACCGCATGATGAAGCGCATGACCTGCACGGGCTGGACCACGTTGTCGTGCGCGAACGTGAACGGTGTAACGCTGCCTGCGGTCACGCTGTTGGCAAGCAGGTCGCCCACCGCATACGCGGTCACATCGTTTGGCCGCGTGATGCGCGCAGCACGGACCAGAAGCATTGCCATGTAGTCAGACCCTCAAGCGATCGTGCCGTAACGCGGGCGGGCCGCGATTTCGGCGGTGGTGGTGGGCTCTTTGTAGTCGATAGCCATCAAGCCAAACGCGTCGGCCGCGTGGCTTGACCAATCATGCTCCGGCCCGAGGCCGACGTTACGCTCTTCGTTTCGCCGCTCATGGTAATGACCCAAGGCGCGCACACCGACGCGTGTGGCGTCGTCGTTGAACCACATGCGCGGGAACAACCGCCGCACGGCGTCGATGCGTTGCATCGCGGCGCCTGGCCCTTGGTTGCGCACAACCTTGACCTGAAAGCCCGCCTGCCGCGCCTGCGTCTCGTAGGACATGGCCACGGGGTTGTCGGGATGAATGCTCGCGCCGTCATGCGGCAGGACGAGCTGCGCGCTCTCGTAACCGTTGGAGCGCAGCCAGTTGAAATAATAGCCGGGCGCTTGGCCCGAGGCCTCGCAATAGTCGAGCACGGCGATGCGATTGTTCGAGAACTGACAGACCCAGATCGCCGTGGCGTCGTTGCGGCCCAAATCCCAATAGGCGCGGATCGCAAAGGCCGGATCGAGCGGAATGTACGTAAACCGCCCCTGCTCTCGAGCAGTCCGCAGCACCTTGGCATAGTACGCGCCTTCGACCGCCTTGACGTAATCGCCGCCCCAGACATGGTCCGCCTTATCCGGGTCCACGGCATAGTCGTGGTCCATCTGCTCGCGCAGAACTTGCGGGAACCACGGATTATCGAGCCAACTTACCCGCTGCACGATCGATCGCGGTGGCGGCCCGTGCGGACCCCGGAACATCTTGTCGACCGGGTCGTGGTCGTATTCCGGGTTCCACGTCCAGATGAGCGCGGACCCCTCTTTACGCACGGTCGGGATCAGCAGGTCGATCGACCGCTGCGAAACGCGCGCCGCCTCTTCGACCCACACGCGGTCGACGCCTTCCATCGACTTCAGGCCGTCCGGATTGCGCCAGAGCCCTTTGAAGATGAACAGCGTGTCGTTGCGCTTGCCCCGGATTTCTTTGTCCGTGCTCTCGTAATAGCCCTGCAGGCCGAGCGCCTGAATGCGGTCGTCGAGCAGGCGCTTAACGCTGTCGCGGATCGTGTCTTGAATCTCTCGAGCGCAGCCGACGCGCAACGTGTTCTGCGCGCCGCTGATCAGGAGATGATCAGCAACCGCCCACGACTTGGCGCCGCCACGGCCGCCGTAAAATGCGTAGTGGCGAGCCGGCGTCCAAAGCTGCTGGGCATAGGCCGGCAGCTCAACGCGGGCCATTCTGTCCGGGATTGATGAACGCCACGGTCAGAGCCGCACGGATCGCGTCCATGCTGTCATCGCCCGCGATCGGCTGCGTGGCCTTGCCATAGGCGCGATCGAAGATTTCCTTGACCGCGCCAAGCTGCGTCGCCGGGCTGTCCTCGCGCTGCATGAGCCGCACGAGCGTGTCGATGGCTTGCGGGGTGTACTGACGAGCGACAGCCTTGAGATCAGTCGTCGCCTTGTTCGAGACGCCCTTTTGACGTCCACCAGTCTTGACACCCTTAGCCATCTAAACTTGTCTACTTTAGATGACGCCCGGAAGAAACTTCCGAACGAGCCACACGGCTGCGACGATGCCGAAGCCGGACAGAACGCCGTCGATCACTTTGGCGATGATCGCGTTTGCGTTGATCGTCATCAGCACTTGCCCTTTTTCGGGCCGGCGGCCTTCGGCGCAGCGCCGGGAGCCGGGCGGAACTCGGGCGACTTCTTAGCGGCCGGCTTGGCGGCGGCAGGCGTGGTCTTCTTCATGCTGCGTCCTCACCTTCCACTGCAACAGGAACGGGGTTCATGAGATCGACGACATTGTCCGCCGGCGGCGGCTCATCCGGCTCAACGGTGATCGGATCGATGTTGAGCGCAGCGGCAATCACGGCGCGCGCCCGCTCAAGCTGCTCGATTTTGCGCATGCGCTCGGCGTCGTTGTTGCGGATCCAGCGCGCGTTCTCTTCGGCCACGCGGGCGGCTTCTGTGTAGGTCATTGGTTCAACAGGCTCCGGATTTCGTCGTTCTTCCGTTCCATGCTCGCGAGGTAGCCACCGTTGAGCGACGCTACGCCGTAGGTCATGACAGCCGCTAGGAAGCCCACCAGTGCGCCTGCAACGAGGAAGCGCCACGTCTTGCTCATGGCGTGCGCATGCCCGTGGGCAAACGCGGCCTGCCGCGTTTCTTCGATCGTGCCCTTGACCTCAGCGACGATCTCTTGGCGCAGCGCGGGCGCGATCTCATCGGTGAGGCGGCGGTTGATGGCCTCAAGGGCCTCACGCTGCATGCGTTCAAGGCGTTCAGCCTCGCTTGGTGGCGGGGCCACCTTCAGGACGTTTGCCATGGTTTCCAGCCTTCCATGGGGGTTGATGGGGGTTCCGCTGGCGTGGGTCGGTCTGGGCTATGGCTCAAAGTTGGGGAACGAACTGACGCCCCGACCGGTTAGCCCGCCAGCGGAATACGAAAAGCCCGCCGCGGCTTGGGGGCCGGGCGGGCGAATCAATTCGATCTTGACCAAATCATGATCCAAACTGATCCCGCCGTCAACGGGTAGCGAGCCCGCCGCGTTTGACCCACAAGTCGCGCCCTTTCGTGGTCCGCTCCCGGTAGTTCGCCAGCCCCTCCAGCGACAACATCGCCATGGCCTTGATCGCCGCTTTGCGCCGGCCAAAGCGGCGGGCGAGCGCGTCGAGGGACGGACGGCCTGGCAGGATGTCGTCGCCATCCTCGCGCTCGAATAACGCATCGAACACCAGCAGCGTCGGCTTGCACTCAGCGAACCGCCAGACGGCCATGCGTGCGCTCGCCTGCTCATTGCCGGCATGGATGGCGTCCAGATAGGCCTTTTCCTGACCATTAGAGCCGCCCTGGACGCGTTCGGCGATAGGTCCGCTACCCTTACAGCCGGATGCGGCCTCAAGGCGTCCCTCGTACCACACGGCTGCGTCGAAGAAGGCGGACGGCATGTCGCCGTCGTTGACCCAACGGCGGACGCACCATCGGTCCTGCGGCGGGCGGCGGCCGCCGATGCCGTACTCGGCCCGCTCTTGCCATTTCTCGGCGCGCCACTGGTCCCATATGCGGCTCATCGGCTCATCTCCTGCGCGGGAATTTCGTCGAGGGCCGCGGCGAGCGCGCGGCGGGCGTGAGGGGTCAGGCGGTAGCCGAGCCCGACAGCCGTCTCGATCGCGCCGGCGAGGCCGACGCGGGCGAGCTTGGCGCGGATCCGGCAAATCAGCACCTGGACGAGCTTTTCGGGCAGCGTGCTTTCCGTGCGCATGGCAGCCGCAAGGGCGGCGAGCGTGGGCGCGGGCTGCATCAGGCGGGCCAGCACGCGGGCTTCCTGATGCGTGAGGCCGTACTCGCTCATCAGGATGCTCTGGCGGGCGTCGCCGGTCGCTTCGGCGAGCTGGCCGCGCAGGTAGGCGACTTCGGCCTCTAGTTGCTCGATGCGCTGCGCCTGCCATGCGGCGGTGGATTGGGGGCGGGTCATCTCGCCCTCCCCTTACCGGCTGCCAAGCGCGGCTTGCGCGGGGCCTTAGGCTTGGGCGCAGCCGCGCCGGTCACGCGGATGACCAGATGCGGATACGCCGCCGCCAGCAGCTTGCGCTTGAGGCGGGAAACGGGGGTGTCGACGCCCTTGTAGTCCTCGACGACCGCCTGGCCGTTTTCGGAATAGGCGAAGTCCATCTCGACCTTGCAAACGATCGTTCCGTTTATGGCGATCGGGAAGGACGGGTGTGGCTCGCCAAGCCCTCGGATGTTGCCGGCGCGCTCGAGCAGCTTGAGCTGGCCCCAGCGGTTGGCCTCGCCGACGGAGTCGAACGTGATGCCGTCACGGACGGTTTTTCGGGCGCCGTATTTGGAGCGACCGGGGGTCACTCGCTTCCTCAAAACTGCGGTCATCTCCAGCCTCCTGTCGGAGGGGGTCAGTCAGGTCACGGTCTATAGACCGGTGACCCTGACTGACCCCCCCTCCTTTCCGGGGTCAGTCACTAGGGGGTCAGTGGGGGTCAGTTGGGGTCAGTTTCACGCTCATCCTGTTGGTATTGGTCAGCTTTCCAAAAGGTCTGCGGTGACCCCTCGCCGCGTTTCACGAGCCCTTTTTCCAAAAGACCCCTCAGCGCGCGTTTGACGTTGGATTTGTCCACCTGAGGGTCGCGTCCGATGATCTCGGAGAGGGTCAAAGTTTCGCGTTGGGCGAGCACGGAAAGGACCCACGCCTCCATCCGTCCGCCTGGTTTCGCCATGGGAACGGGCTTGTCATCGGCGCTGTCGCCCCGCACCACGAGCGACGTCGTAACCTCTCCCGTGCGGGGGTCAGTCACCTCGACGGGGTCGAGGGTCAGCCACATGTCGCGGAACTCCTCGCCGTCCTTCTGCTTCGTGTTGATGAGCTTGACGCGCTGGGCCTTCTCCTCGCGCTCAGCGCGGATCTCGACGTCCACCGCAGCGCGCAACACAGACGAGTTGCGCGCGCCCTTGGCGGCGTCCTTGCCGCTGTGGTGGACCACCAGCACGGTCGTGCTGAACTTGAGCCGGAGGGCGTCCAGGCCGCCGACGAAGGCGGTCATGTCCTGCGTCTTGTCGGGGTCGCCCGCGCCGAAGTTCCGGGCGAGCGTGTCGATGGGCATGAGGACCGGCTTGATGCCCTTCGCCTCGACGGCCTGAACGACCATGGCGACGGCTTTCGGATCACCCATGGCGACGGGCTGGAGGATGACGAAGAACGGGGCGTCGACGCCTAAGAGGCCGCGCGCCTTGCGCCAGGCGTGGACACGCAGGGCAAAAGCGTTCTGACCTTCGCCGACGACGTAAATGACGGGGCCTTGCTTGGTGGGCGTGCCCTGCCAAGGGACGCCGTAGGCGACGGACAGGGCCATATCGAGGACGTTAAACGTCTTGAAGGTGGCGCTGTCGCCGTAGAAGCTGCCGAGCGAATTTTCGGGGATGACGCCCTGGATTTGCCACTCGGGCGGGTCGCGGGTCTGGAGCTCGTTAAGACTGACAATCTCAATTGGCCCCGGCTCGATCTTGCCGGTAAGCGGAAGACCTTGCTTCTTAAAGGCGCTTTCTGCGGCCTTTTTGAACTCGCGCCGGCCCTCGGGGATCGACCAGCCGTTGCCGCGCGAGAACACGTCAGCGTGCGCAAGGATCTCGTCCATGGAGAACCCGCGCTGGACGTAAATCCACACGAGGCGGACGACGGCGTCGTGACGTGAGCCCTCTTGCAGGGCCGCTTGGACCTGCTCGGCGACCGTGCGCTGATAGACGGGCGTGAGGCCTGCGTCCGTGCCGCCGACGACGGACAGGGACGGCTTGCCACTGGCATTGCGAAGGGCGTTGATGAGCGCCTCGGGCGGCTCGTCAGGCTCGACATCGCGCTCGAGCATGTAGCCGTGCGAGCCGGGCGCGATGGCGTATCCACCCTCCCCGCGCACGTCGTAGCCGGGGCGCAGCTTGGAGGCGCTGTTGAGGATGCCGGCGACCCACTTCGTCCAGATGTGAATACCGCCCGACATGGTGCGGATGAGCGGCCCCATGATGGGGCCGAAATCGGCCTCCATGTCTGCGAGGGCCATCTCCACGTCGCAGCTCTTGCTGTCCCAATCGTGGACCATGAGGCCGGTCGCCGGGCCCGTAGGAATGCCCACGAGCGCGTCGGGCCACCACTCCCACCACTGGGCGATTTTGATGGGGTCGGTCGTGGCGTCCTTGAACCCGTGGCGCGTGAATGGGCGCTTGCGCTCCTCCCCGAAGCGTTCCGGCTTGCACGGGAACACGGGCAGGCCGCGCCGCGCGTATTCCAACGCAAGCGCCTTCGGGTCGGACGGCAGGCCCGCGAAGATGCCCATGGTCAAGCGATAGCCTCGAAGAGAGTTGCGGTGTTGGCTTGCTCAGCTTCGGCCAAGAAACGCACGGCCTGATTGAAGTAGCCGGGCTTCAATTCCGTGCCGATGAACTTGCGCCCGGTTCGGATTGCAGAAACGCCCTCCGATCCAATGCCCATGAAGGGCGAGAACACCACGTCTCCGGGATTGGTCCAAAGGCGGATGCATCGCTCAATCAGGGGCAGTTGGAGCGGGCAAAGGTGGCGCTCGTCTTTGTCCTCACGCGCCACACGGGCGTTCAACACATCCGTCTGGTTGATATCCATCCAGACGGGCGACGCCCATTGCTGCCACATGTCCACCGGGAACTGCTTGGCGTCCTGGCCGACGCGATCAACCTTGGTTTCGTCCTCAGGCGTCTTGCGGAACACGAGCACGTAGTCCGGCATTCCCTGACGGTTGCGCGTCGCGTCCGTCTGGATTTGCTTGTAGAGAAGCCCCAACGCCTTGGTGCGCTGCATCTCCACGACGGGGTCTTTCCACACCGTGATGCGGGAATGGTACGTCCAGCCGGCGCGCTCGTGCGCTTCGCGGATATCGGCGGGGAAGTCATAGAGCCCCACGACGCCATGCATGGACTTGGTGCGCGGAAGGTCGGAGCAATGCACCGCCACAAGCCGGCCCGGCTTGGTGACGCGATACAGCTCGCGCGCAACGTGCTCGTAAAGCGCCTTGAACTCCGCTTCATCCGAGACGTTGCCCATGTCGCGCGGGCTGTCCGAATACACGAACAGATGCGCGAACGGCGGCGAGAACACGGAGAAGCCGATTGTGTCGGACGGCATGGCGGACAGCACGTCCACGCAGTCTGCGTTATACGCCGTCCAGTTGGCGCCATGCTTTTGGTCGATCACGTGTGTCATGCTGCACCCAGGAATGAAGGCCAGCGGATCGGCTGGCGCGGTTGATAGTCGCCATGCGCCACGAGGTTCGCGGCGCGGCGCATGGCCAAGGTCATCTGCTCTTTCATGGCGTCGTGATCGCCGGCCTTGCGGGACACGACTTCCCAGATGGCGCGCTCAGTGTCGGCCATCGCCACATGAACTTTGACGGGGCGCGTCTGGCCGAAGCGCCAGCACCGGCGAACGGCCTGATAAAACGCCTCATAGGAGAACGAGAGGCCAATGAAGGCGACGCGGGCGCAATGCTGCCAGTTGAGGCCCCATCCGCACACGGACGGCTTGCTCACGAGCACGCGCACGCGGCCGTCGGCAAAGGCTGCAAGGCGTTCTTCCTTGTCGTCAGCCTTCATGGAGCCGCGTACTTCAACGGCGCCTGAAAGGCGCGCCATAAGCGCGTCAGCCTCATAGTCCGTCTCGCACCAGACGATCCACGGTTCGCCGGGCTCGGCGGCGACAAGGCGCGCGATTACGTCGGCGCGGGCCTCGACCGTCAGCCGCTTCTCTTTGTGGATTGACGTAGCGGACGTTTCCGGGATGCGGAACAGTCGCGCTTGGCCGTCCTTTTCCGCTCCGGTGTCAATCGAGCGGTCCGCCGCGATCTCGTGCTTGACTAGATCGAGCGGCGGCAGGTCATAACCGTCATCGCTCAAGCCGATATCGGACGGCTTGGAGATGCAGCGCGCCCACGAGGCCACCCAGGACCAGAAGTCTTCAACCGCGTGGCCCTTCATGCGCCACGTTCCGGTGTCGGCGCTGTCGTGGATGAACCATCGGTTCAGCATCATTGTCTGGCGCATGACGCCCAAGAACTCGGAGTGCTGGCCCAGCTCCATGTGATCGTTGGGCGCGGGCGTCGCGGTACAGGCCAGCCGGTACGGCGTGCGCGCGAACGACTGAATGAGCGCCTTGGAGGTCTGGCCCGAAAAGCTCTTGATGATGGAACTTTCGTCTAGGATCACGCCGGCAAAGTCGTCAGCGTCGAAACGGTCAAGCCGATCGTAGTTCGTGACGTAGATGCGCGCGCCGCTGATCTCGGCGGCTTCGCGGACCTTGCGCGCGTCAATGCCAAACTTGCCCGCCTCGCGCTCGTGCTGCGCAGCAACGGCCAAAGGCGCAAGCATCAACACGGGTCGGTTCGTGCGCTCCACGACCTGACGCCCCCAATCGAGCGCGCAAAGCGTCTTGCCCAAGCCCGTATCAAGGAACAGCGCCGCCGACCCTTGGCGGACAGCGAAGTCCACGCAGTGCTCTTGATGCGGCTTCAACGCGGGATGAAGCGAACGCGGCTCAAATCCACGCGGTGCAAACGCAACGCGCTTTTGCGCGACAAGATCGATATAATGGGGGTTGCTCATGCCGCCTGCCCCTTCTCTTTCGCTGGAGCCGAATACAGAGCGCGGTGATCGGCGCAGTACGGGCTATCCTCATCCCGCCACTGGCCGCAGCACTTCTGAGCAAAGCGCGTGTCGTCCACGATCGCGCGGCATTGGAAGCGCTGCACTTCGAGGAACGGGACGTTGAGCGTTTCGATCTGCTCGGCGCGCAACGCCGCCTTGCGCGGGTTGATGGTCGGCGCCCGGACGCGGGCCGCAGCGACGGGCGTATAGATGACCTTGCGCGGCTTGCGGCCCGTGCGCGCGTTGCGAACGCGTCCGAAGGCGTTGGTGCGGTTCGAGTTGTACTCAATGCGCATGGGCAGGTTCAGGCGATGCACACGGCCGATCACGGCGTTCCGGGACCGTCCCGTATCAAGCGCCTTTGCGATTTGAGAAGCGCTTGCGCCCTCGCGCCACATGCGCGCCAGGATAGCGTCTTCCTCGTCCGTCCACGGCGTATTGCTGAGCCTGGGCATGTGACTGCTCCCCCATCATTGATTTGAGTTCGGACAATTCGGCCTCCGCTCTCTCGAGCGACTTGCGCCAGCGCGGGGCCATCTCGCCGTCCGGATCGTTCGCCAGGCTCTCGCGGAGCCCGTTGATCCAGAATTCCAGCGAATGGCGCGTGTAGGAGCGGGGCAGGCTCATGCGGCGCCCCGTGGCAACAGGTCGTCCACCTGAAGGCCCGTCACGTCCCTGATGCGGAGCGCCAGTTCGCGGCTAACCCACTGCTCTCCCCGCTCAAGGCGCGAGATCGTTGCGGGGGTCGTCTGGAGAAGCGCGGCAACCTCATCGAGCGTGCGGTCGCCGCGCCATGCGCGAAGCGCGCTGGGGCTGTCGTTTGTCATGCCCACGAAGTTACATTACATGTAAGTTCGCGCAAGAGGCAATTTGCGCGCGGCGGAAGGCGCACGGTTACGCAATGTGTAACGATCGCCGCATGGTTAAGCGCGTCAAAGACAGGCTTAAGCGGCCTATACCTAAGAACTTCATCAAGCAGTGGCGCGACTATCGCGGCTACACTCAGGAAGACGTGGTCGATCGGCTCGCGACGATGTTTGAATACGAGACGACTGTTGCGTCAGTCTCGCGCTACGAAAAGCAAAAACAGCCCGTAGACATCGACATTCTGAATATGTTTGCAGAAGTCCTGCGCACGACGCCGACTGCCCTCATGTCTCGGCCTCCAAATAAAGAGGCAGGCATTGAGGAGGTCTGGTCCCAGGTCCCCGAGGACGACAAGCCCCAAGCCCTGCTCGTCCTAAAAACCTTTGCGCGGTCGAAAGTTGCAAACGGCTGACGCGCCGATTTACGGCTGATGTAATTTTGCGCTTGACCGCCTCTTACATGCCATGCAAGTCTTGCGGGCATGAACACCCCACTCACCCCCGCCGACCTGGACCTCGCGCACGACGCTGAGTTCCACCTTTACGGCGCTGAAACTGCCCTGATCGCCGCGATCCGCGCGCTTGAGCAGTCGCCCGATTTCGATCCCGACAACACGACGCGCAGCGCGCTGCGGCAGGCCATGGAGGCGATCCGTGGAGCTGCCTAAGCCGCCGCCTGCGCGCCTGTCCTCGTCCGCCGCCAAAAAGGCCGGCGAGTGGGATCGCATTACCCGCGAGATCCGCGCCTGCCGCTCGCACGACGAGCTGGCGCAGTGGTGGGAAACCAATCGCGAGACTTTCGACATTCTCCCCGCCGCGTGGCTCGACGGGATCGAGAACGCTGTGACGCTCCGCGCTGAACAGCTCGCCGGCCACCTCACATTGAAGGACTGACTCAGATGCATCTTCCCAAACCCACGCAAGGCGGCGGCGACTTTGAACCGGCCCCGGAAGGTCTGCACCCCGCCGTGTGCGTCGCCGTGATCGACTTGGGCACGCAAGAGCGGATCAACAGCTTCAAGGGCGGCATCACTGAGAAGCGCCGCGAGATCATGATCCGTTGGGAACTCGACACCGAAACGCCGATGGCGGACGGTCGCCCCTTCATCATCTCGCGCCGCTACCCGTTTTCCATGCACGAGAAGGCCAAGCTGCGCGAACACCTCGAAGGCTGGCGCGGCAAGAAGTTCGTGGAAACGGACTTCGGCCCCGGCGGCTTTACGCTCGACAAGCTGTTGGCGGTCGGCTGCCAACTGCAGGTCGTCCACAGCGAACGCGACGGCAAGACCTACGCCAACGTCGAGAACGTCGTGAAGCTGGGGCGTGGCATGGCCTCGCCTGGTCCGAGCGTCGAGCCGTTTCTTTTGTCGCTCGATCCGCACGAGTTTGACCGGGATCTGTTCGAGGGTCTGTCGGAGTACTTGAAGCAGCTCATCGCCAAGTCGCCCGAGTATCAAGCGCTGACGGCGCCAAAGCCGCAAACCGTCCGCGTCGTGCCGGCGCAGGCGCAGCCGCCGGCGAAGCCTGCGACGAACGACGCAGGGTTCGGACAGCCGCGCGGCAAGGTCGCTCCGAGCGGTCGCAACGCACCCGACTTCGATGATGACCTCAACGACGAAATCCCGTTCTGATGGTCCGGTTCTCCCTCATCGCCGCGCGCGTGGTCTCCCAAGCGGAGGCCCGCGCGCAAGAGCGGAGCGCGCAAGCCCCGCAACCGCAGCCCGCAAAGGAGCCTGCCCGTGCAACTCGCTAGTGGAACGGGGTCGCGTAAAATGACCCAAAAAGATAAGCCCCTCGCCGTGGTCGATGTGCAAGAAATTGCATGGCGCTGGGACGAGCTGACGACCATCGTCACGCCCGACATGGCGCGGCAATTTCTGAGCAAACAGCACAAAAACCGCGTCGTATCGAGGGAACACCTCGACAAAATCAAAGCCGACATTTTGGCGGGCACGTGGGCCGCCGCCCCGAACGTCATCGCATTTAATGAAGCTGGAGAACTGATCGACGGGCAACACCGTTGCACGGCGATTGTGGACACCAACACGCCTGTTCCGTGCATCTTGATTGGCGGTTTTCCGCCCGAAACCATCGACGTGATTGACACGGGCCGCAAGCGGACGATCTCGGACGTCCTAGCGATCAAAGGCGGCCTGCACACCAACATCGTCGGCGCGGCTGTGCGGCACATTTATTGGTATTGCGAGACGCAAGACCCAAAGTTCAGCATTCGCCCGCTGACGAACTCCATCGTTATGGCCGCATTCCCGGTCGCATCAGAACGCTTTGCTCGGGTTCAAGAGGCGGCGCAAATGGCGCACCTGACGCGCTCCGTGTGCTCCGCATCATTCATGGCCACCGTCATGTTCCTTGGGTGCGCCGCCCGACATCGCTGGGATCTTGGCCGCGAATTTTGCGAAGGCATTCAGACGGGCGAAGAGTTGTACGCAACCGACCCCCGGCTGGTGTTCCGCAACCGAATGCTTCAAGTGCGCGCGTCGCGCATGAAATTGCCGCTCGATATGCAGTTCGCGCTCATCATTCGCACTTGGAACGCATTCGTCGCCGGCCGCTCAATGGCGAAAATCGCTGTCGGGAAAGACCTTCAAAACATCGAAATTCCCGGCATCGACGGGTGCCCTCGCGGCATGTGGCCCGAAGATGTTGTGATTTAGGGACTGACCAATGACCGACACCCTCGACAACCCCCACCCCTGCCTGCCCTTCCTAGACCGCGCACGCCAGGAGCTGGAAACCGCGCTCGGCGAACTGCGCGAAGGCCCGCACGAATACCGCAGCGAGCGCTCGCAACCGCAACAACCGCAACCGCAGCCAAAGGATGCTTCTAAATGCTCAACGACATGCAGCTTGCAATCGTCTCGTGGTCGATGACGGCGGTCTGCGCGGCGATCGCGGCGTTTGCCGTCGTGTCGTTGTTTCGCGCAATCATCAACACGTTAGGGGATTATCAATGACTCACCCCTGCCTCCCCCCGATCACCCGCGCCCTCGACGAGCTCTACCTCGCGCTCGGCGAACTGCGCGACGGGCCGCACGAATACCGCAGCGAGCGGAGCCAGATCGAGGAGGTGATCAGGACGATCGCCGCAATCGCGAAGGATGTGCGCACGCTGGATTACGACTTGTCGCCAGAGGGGTGCGAGGAAACCGAAGCCTGGCGCCGCCAAACGCGGCCGTATGCTGGCGGCTGGGCGGTTTGGGGAGGGTGAGATGATGTATCCGCACTATTACAATTTCTATCCGCACTATTACAATTTCATGGGCCTGTCCCCGTTTCGCGAGAGCGGGCAAACGTATCTTCAGCGCACGGATCATGGTCTCGTGCGCCCGTATGACATGGGCACGTGGCTGACGCGTGGCCCGGTGTTTGCCGCGATCTGGGACAACGGCAACGCGCAGATTTACGGCGTGCCGGTTGGCGCGTGGGGGCGGTGATGGCCTTGACCCGCAACACCCCTGCCCCGAAATGGGAGCAGGGAAAGTTCTCGTACGACCTCATCCGCTACGACGCGGACGAAAACGAAAGCGTCACGACGCTCAATGTCGAGTACCGCATCCAGCCCGGCTACCCCGATACGTGGGACGAGCCCGGACAATGCACGCATGCTGAGCTGTTCTGGCGCCCCGACGTGACGTTGACTGCGGACGAGGAGCGCGAGCTTGAGGCCTACGCGATCGACTATGCCGACCGTGAGCAGCGGAGCCGCTACTGATGATCAACCTCCTCCTTATCATCTGCACCATCATCATCACGGTGTTCGTGTTCTTGCTTGGCGCGGCGTTTGGCGTCGCGCTTTCCCTGAATGACACCGGCGCCTCGCCGCCCAAGGCGCGCGATCCCATCCCTCCTCGAGAGGAGCCGAAGGTCGTCGACCTGCGGGGGCGGCGCTCATGATCTCTCTCAACGACCTCCTCGCGTCCGCGCTGATAGGCGTGCTCGTGTTTCTGTTGGCGTGTGCCTTGATTGCGAGGGAGAGGCCGTGAGAAAGCCCCGCGCGATCGACTTGTTCTGCGGTCTCGGCGGCTGGACGGAGGGCTTGCTTGCAGCGGGCTACGACGTGACCGGCTACGACATCGAGGCGCACGAATATGACGGCGAACGCTACCCCGCGCGCCTGGTGCTTCAGGACGTGCTGACGCTCGACGGCGCGCAGTTTGCGGACGCAGACCTGATCGTCGCCTCGCCACCGTGTACGGAGTATTCTTACATGGCTATGCCGTGGTCCCGCGCGAAACAGATCGCCCGCGCCCTGCGTGGCGAGGGCGATTTTCCTGAGGGCTACAAAGGCTCGCGCACGATCGCGGACCTCAATGCCCTGTTCGATGCGTGCTTCCGCATCCAGCGCGAGGCGAGCCAGGCGGCGGGGCGGCGCATCCCGCTCGTCGTGGAGAACGTGCGCGGAACGGAGCCGTGGGTGGGCCGCGCACGCTGGAACTTCGGCAGCTATTACCTGTGGGGCGACGTGCCGGCGCTGATGCCGCGCACGCTTGGCGGTGTTAAGGTGCCGGGTGTCGGCGCGGGCTGGCGTCACCCCAATCACCCGGACCACACGCCGGGGCTGGCGTTTAATCCGGGCGCGCAGGGCGCGCAGGTGCGCGAGGCGTTGCTCGAACGCGCTGGCCGCAAAAACCCCGGCTTCCGCTTCGACGGCAGCGGGCGCAGCTTTCAGAGCGAGAGCGTGGCGCGGCATGTTGAGGAAGGGCGCAAGGGCGCGGGCGCGGGCGCGGAATGGTTCGACCAGAACCTTTGTTCGTTGCCAAGCAAATCCTCGCGCCGCAAAGCCGCGTCCGCCCGCATCGCCAAGATCCCCTTCGCGCTGTCGCACTGGATTGCGCGTGCGTACCTGCCCGTCACACTGGAGCCCCGTCCATGACCACCCCCACCCCTGACGACGTCGCCGCGCTCGTGGCGGAGGCGCGAGAAAGGATTGCAGCCGCCACGTCAGGCCCTTGGCGTGTCAATGAAATGTCCGAAGTCGGACATGATTGGCTGATCGGCACGGTGTTTGATGCGGGTGCCGCCGAAACGCCGGACGGCCAGCGGATGACGCGGTACATCGTCACGACGGACGGTGTGCGCGGCTCGGAGTTGGGCGAAGGCGATGCGCGAACCGATGCCGAGTTTATCGCCTGGGCGCGCAACAATGTCACCCGCCTCGCCGCCGCCCTTGAGGCCGCGCAGGCGCGGGAGGCGTTTGTGCTCAAAGCCGCGTGGCCTTCGTGGATGCATGATTACACACGCGCGGCCGATGCGCTTTCCGTTGCCGCGCAGACGACTGGCGGCGTGGCCGGGCCGGATCAAGGCTTGATGGACGCCATCTCGCGCTATGCGGAGGCCCGCGCAATCGTCCGGCAAAAGACTGCGGATTTCGCCCGCGCCGCCCTCGGAGATGCGCCATGAGCGAGCCTTTGTTGTTTCCGCTTCCAGAGTCGCGCGTGTCTAACAAATTTCACGACGGCAACGGCGACGACGGCAAGCATTACTGGCTGACGCCGCCAGACCTTTACACGCGCCTGAACGCTGAGTTCTCGTTTGATTTCGATCCCTGTCCGTTTCCAAAGCCGGACGATTTCGACGGGCTTACAGCGCCGTGGGGGCGATCGAACTATGTCAATCCGCCTTTTGGCTCGATCATCCATGAGGGGCGCAAGAAAGGCATGACGGCTTGGGTGCGCAAGGCAATCGCAGAACAGCAGCAAGGCAAACAGTCCGTGCTTGTCTACCCGATCGATAAGTGGGTGCTGATGTTGTTGGCCGCGGGCGCGGAGGTTCGCAACCTTGGTGACGTGAGATGGCTGGCTACGGAGGACGGATCTGTCGGGCCGGGCACCGGGCGACACATTGCGTGTTTTGTTTTGCGAGGCCGCCATGACTGACCCCATCACCCCCGCGCGGCTCGTGGAGCTGGCGGAAAAGCACGAACAAAATGCGCGCGATCTTGCCGAGTATGAAGAAGCGAACCGCGCGGCTGTCGCTTGGCAAGAGCAGATGTTCACGTCGACAAGCGAGGAAGAAACCGCCACCGCCCTCCGCGCCGCCGCGGGGCAGTTAGAGCGCATCCACAACATTGCCGCAGATCGTTACGCCGCCCTCGGAGACACGCCATGAGAACGCAAGAACGCTGGACGATCAAAACGACCTTCGCCGGGGATCGCAAACCTGAGTACGAGTATTTCCCGTACCGCGAGGAAGACCTCCTCCCAACGCGCGAACAAGCGATGGCGGCGGCGCAGCGGCGCTTCAGCGAACTGAAAGAGGCAGCATCGTTCGAGGTCACGCTGATCCAGCTTTACGAGGAGTTTCACATCTACACGATCAGCTCGCCTATTGAGGAATACAGCCGCCATGACTGACATCACCGCGACCCCCGCGACCCCCGCGACCCTGCGCGAGCTGCTGGAGCGCGTGAAAAGCGCGACGGGGGCGGATCGGGAGACTGATGTCGTTGTTTGGTTGGCGCTGACCCCTGGCGCGACACGCGAGACGCGGCACGTCAATCACTGGAAAACGCCATACGTTATTGACGAAACGCGAGACGCGACCGGCAGGCTTGTGGTGATTCCGGAGTACACCGCCAGCCTCGACGCCGCCCTCGCCCTGGTGGAGCGGGCGTTGCCGGGGGTACACTGGAGCGTGACGAACGCCGCGATCAAGCCGCGCGCAAGCGTGTGGGTGCCGTCGCCGCTGCGCGCATACGGGCTTCGCCATCAATCAGCGGCAACCCCCGCCCTGGCCCTCCTCGCCGCGATGCTGGAGGCGAAGATTATGGAGGCCGAGAATGGCTGATGACGATCGAGTGCGCCGATCCGACTTGATCGACTGCGCCGTGCAGCTTCACCACGAGACCGCGAAAGCGTGGCTCGTTTCCGACGATGGCGAGCGCGAAAACGCCATCTGGATACCCAAGTCGCAAGCCGAGTTGGCCGATGGCGTGCTGACACTCCCTGAATGGTTGGCGAAAGACAAAGGACTGATCTGATGGCCCGAGCGAAAAAAGCAAAGGACGGCTACGGTCGAGCCTATGTCCGCGTCGATTGCCCCGGCTGTGATGGCCCGCACATGTTGCCGGTGCATGGCGAAAGCCGCCCGAACTGGGCCTTTAACGGCTACTACGAACGGCCCACGCTAAGCCCGTCAATCCTCGTCACCTACAACGGCAAAGACGCCGACACGCCGGAAGGATGCCCCTCCGTCTGCCACAGCTTTGTTACCGATGGCCGCATCCAGTTCCTTGACGACTGCACGCACGCGCTGAGGGGGCAGACGGTCGACCTGCCGGAAATTGAAGAACACTCCGATGAAGCATGACGAGCGAACGGAGGCGCACAGGCGCATGGTGTGTCTTGGCATGGATTGCCTGCGCATTGCGTTGGGCATGATGCCCGTGAACTACGATTTGGGCACAGTGGAGCGGATGATCCTTGTTCGGATCGCTCAACGGCGGGAGGCCCGATCATGACGCATGACCCAAAAGCGCGCGAGGTCGCAGACAACCTCGCTTTGGCTGTCGGCAATGCGTGTTGCTACCTCACGACCGAGCCCGAAGTATACCTTGAACTCCGCAAGGCGACCGGCGACGCAATAGACGTGCTGCGAGGCCGCGGATCGTCCGGCCTGCGCGTCGTCGGCGCGGAGCCGAGCGAGGCGGACGTGGAGAGGGTGGCGAGGGCGATTTGCGATTCAACGCTTTACGAGGGTTACAACGAGGAAGTGAAGGCCAATCGCTTCATTATGCAACGGACGTATTGGCAGTCGTGCGCCCGCGCCGCCCTCCGCGCGTTCCTGGCGCAGGGAGGCGGGGATGCGAAAGACGTGTGAGACGTGCCGCTGGTGGGGAACGATTTTGATTTCTGCGCCGAATGAGCGCGACCCCAGAGGCCCACGCACGAGTTACAGCATTCCTGTTTGCAAGCGTTACCCGCAAGAAGTCCAAAAAGAACATTACGACTGGTGCGGCGAGCACGCGCCGAAGCAACAGGAGGCGGGCGATGCGAAAGACGTGTGAGACGTGCGCGCATTTCTATCGGTTCTCTGGCGGGCGTGACGAGCTGGGCATGGACGGATCGTGCCAAATCCGAAGCACTATGCCGTGGGTCTGCAAAGGCGCGTCTGGGATTGAGTACGTCTACTTTTTCCCCCCGCGAAAACAGATGACATGGTGCGGCGAGCACGCACCGAAGGAACAAGCCGGTGACCCAACCCTGTAGCGCCTTCACAACCCAAGGCCGGGTCCGGGTATGCCGCTTTTGGTTTTCGGGCCGCTGCTATCATCCGAAGGCTGCGTATTTGGTTTTCGATGGCGACGTTTGCGAGGGGTGGGAGAAATGACCGCGACCACGGATGAACGCCTCTCCATCGCGTTTGCTCACGCCAGCGTCATTACGGCCAAACTCGCCGCCGCCCTCCCCAGCACCGCCGACCGCAACCGCCTGCGCGAACTGGCCCTGTCCACCGTCCGTCATGGCGGCTGGACCGGCCCCGTTGAGGCCGTCGTCGTGTACGAAGCGGGCCGCCTCATCGTGCAGGCAAGGCCGGCGTTAACACCCCAACAACCGGAATCGCCCGCCGCTCCTCAGACGGAGGCGGTCGATGGCATCAAGCAATGGGCTCGGGATCGTGTGGCCAAGGGGCGTTAGGCGGAAGATCGCCAAGGGGCGGTTGTACCTCTACGACGGCGAAGGCGGCCCCCTCCTGTGGTCCGGCCCGCTGGCGGAAGTCGAGCCCCGCGCCGCCGAAATTCTCGAGCTGCTGGCGAACCGTCATCGCCCCGTCGAAGGTTCGGTGAAGCGCCTCATCGACGATTACGAGCGCAGCCTCGAGTTCCGCCGCCTCGCCACGCAAACGCAGGACCTATACGGCCAGTTCCTGCGTGAAGCCCGCAAGCGCCTCGGCGATCTCGATCTGCGCCAATTCGCCGGCAAGGGGGGGCGGGATCGCATTCGCGCCTGGCGCATCGAAGCGGCGGAGCGCTCGCTGCGCACGGCGGACCAGATCAAGACGGTCGTGGGCGCACTGGCGACGTGGGGCCGACGCCAGGACATGTTGCCGAGCGACGCCAAGCCGACTGCCGACATGCCGCGCCTTTACGTCGCGCCGCCGCAGCCGGCGTGGAGCGATGCGGAGATCGCGGTTGCGGTGTTCTCTCTCCCCGCCCGCTTGTCCGCCGCCGTGCGCCTTGCCGTCGATACCGGCCTGCGGCGCGAGGATCTGGTGCGCCTCACGTGGGCGTCGATCGACGACGCGCGCGGCGTGATCCGCTGGCGCCCGTCAAAAGGGCGACGGTACGGGCGCGAAGCCATCATCGACCTCACCCCCTCCCTGCGCGCCACATTGCGCGGTTGTCCGGACAACGCCGACACCGTGCTCACGAACACGCTCGGCAAGCCGTGGACCGCCGACGGCCTGCACAACAGCCTGACCGCAGCACTCGCCCCGCTCGGGATCGACAAGGGCTTGCACGGGCTGCGCAGAGCCGCCGCGTCGAGGCTGTCCGCGCAAGGCATGTCGAACGGCCAGATCGCGCGCCGCCTCGGTTGGAGCGAGGCGGAAGTGGCGCGCATGCTGGCCGTCTACATCGACCCGATGGTGGAGGCGGACAACCGCGCCGACAACCGGCGACAACCGCTTTCCGCCCCGTCCGCCTATGTGCTTGATAATGCTGGAGCGGGTAAGGGGAATCGAACCCCTGTCACTAGTTTGGAAGGCCAACGCCGACCCTTGCGGGCGTTCGGTGCGTGCGGCGCCTCACGGTGGAAGTTGTCGCGCAGGCGGTGAAAGCCGCAAAACGAAGGTGCTCCAGTGGCGCCTTGTTTTCGTTGCGGGGCTTGGGGTGTTTACGGTGTGGTGGCGCCCAGTTTACGCTCAGCCTCGGGCACATGCTTGATAGTAGTGCAATCACCAAAGCCAAGGCTGATCTCGTAACCATCGTCTTCGTTGGCTAGCCACTCCACAGGGTTTTCGGCCTGTGCAGACGGGACCTCGATAATCCAATGCCCGTCTTCATCAGCTGGCTGAATTTGAGAGCCGGGAATCACCCAAACGCCCTCATCTCGTTGCACAATTAGAACGCCCTCATCCGTCAGCTTTTGAAGCGCATCGAACAAACCGACGACGATGTCGTCCTCGGACATGCCCAGCCGGCGCAGGAAGTCTAGCAGCGTGAACTTGAGTTCGATTTCGCAGCTCATCGGTTGCCTTTCTTTGCCAGTTCGCGCATCGCCAGCCTAATCAACGCGGGATCGCTCGTTTTCGGAAACCGCTCCCGCAGCTTTGCAAGATCGGCAGCGCTTTCCGCCGTGTGCCGCACGAGCGTCTTGCCGTGGCTTTCAGCCTCCGCGCGCTTCTCGGCCTCCTTCTGGGCTTGGGTTCTAGGTCTTGGCATAAATCGTCTGTAGCATCTGGATATCCAGTTGACCAGCCCCTTGTGGTGCGCTATCTGGATATCCAGACGATGCAACACGCGCCGTCTGCTCTTTGAAAACCGGCCCCTCACCCGCCTCCGCCTGGACAGCAAGGCGAGCGAGGAGCCCATGACTGGAAAGACACAGCCATGCATAAATCCATCAAGCAAGCCGGCCGCCAAATCAAGCGCGCCGGCCACCCGCTGAAGATCGCCGGCATCATGAGCCTCGGGCTCGTGCTCCTCGCGGTGCTCGAAACCTACAGCGCGTGGGCCGCGTTCGAGAACGCCCCGCACGCTGATTTGTGGGCCACGCCGTGGGGCGACTATCCCCGCGCTGCTCTGATCCACAGCGCCATGTCGGTGATTTGCGGCCTGCTGGCCTTTGCCGGCTCCGCAATCGCCGGCGCCCTCCGCGAAGATCCTCGCAAAGAGGTCAGCGGTCGGGCGTGGCAGGCTCGGATGGTAGCGTTCGCGCTGCTCACCGTGCCGGTCGGCTATCTCGCCTCAGCGTTCGCGCTTGATCGTGAGAGCAAGGCGTGGGAGACCTACCAGGGCTCCGACGCTTACGAGGCCGACAAGACGCTGGCGAACGATCCGCAAGCCGACAGCCGGGAACGGCGCGACGCTGCGGAACGCCTCACGCCTCCGGGCAAGTCGCAACCCGACTTCCCCGACTGGGCGCAGGCGATCTTCTTGCACCTCCTCGTAATGTGGTCGGCCAGCGCGTTCCGCGCGCCCCGGCCGCTCACCGAGGCCCAGCGCGCCGCGCTGGAGAAGCAGGAAGCGCGCAAGGCTTCTGCCGCCAAGGCGAGGGCCACGCGCGAGCGCAATGCGAAAGCGAAAGCCGCCGCCGCGAAACCGGGCAACGTCTTCGATCTCCGCAAGCGTGTGTCGCAATAACTCCAAGCCCCGCCCGTCACACGGCGGGGCTTTTTGCGTTTCAGCGCCTGCGCGGCGCGGCGAACGACTTCATCCGCTGCGCGTCCTCCTGCTGCGCTTTGATCGCGCGCTTGATGGCGGCGATCTGTTGAGGGCTAAGCGCCACGGACGTCCTCCAACATCACACCCTCACCATTCGGCGATGCCTTCGCCTGCGCCTCAAGCTCGCGCACGAAGCGGTTCCCCGCCTTGTCAATGTCCCACGCGTGCGTCCCCGCCTGCACGAGGGCTTCGGCTTCTTCGATGGTCAGGATGCGTTCGGCGTGGGTGGTTTGCGCCGGGGCCGTTTCTTGTTCTTGGGCGTCACCAAGAACGACCCGTCCGGATTCTCCGTCAGGTCCCACTCGTCCTGAAGGAACGAAAACCTCGGGCGAAGATCCATCTCCGACAGCGGCCTGATGTCGTAAATCAGGTTCTCCAAGTCCTGCTGTTGAAGCAGACGCTTCTGCTCCTCGGTCAGTTTGCTGCGCATCGCCAGCCTCCAAATCACGCACAACGCGCGGATCAGTATCGCTCAACGGAACGGGCCGGTCACTCTCCTTCGCCTTCTTCCGCGCCGCCTTGCGCGCGTAATGGCCCTTCCGGAACACCAGCCGCTCGCCGTTCTCGTCGTACGCCTCCATGGGCGGATCCATGGGCTGTGGCGTCACCTGCTCGGTGAAGTGCGGGATCATATGGCTTTCATCGACGGTCGCGACCTGGGGCGCAGCCGCGTCCATCTGCAGCTTGCGCGCCTGTTCGAGCCGCAGAGCGATCCACGGCATCACCAAACAAACGATATCCATGACGAGCGCGAGCAACATGGCGCGTGCGCCCTCAAGCCAGTCGATCGTCGAGGCAATCCAGCCCGTTCCGCTTGACGTCACGCGCTGCTGCACGCTGGCGATGGTCGGCGCCGCAGCAAGCGCAAGCGTCAGAGACTTGATCTCCTCGCGCTTGGCGTCCGCCGCCTTGGCCGCGCCAAGCGCGCGTTTAATCCGATCCGCGTTCGGATCATTGCGTCCGAGCTTGTCGATGTACTCAGCCTGCCATTGCGCAGCGCCCACGCTGGCGGCGGTGGCAAGGTAGCCGCTTGAAGACCGCATCATGTCGGCCAACTCGCCCTTGGTGACAGACAATTGCGCCTCAAGCGCCGCTCGATCTTGCCCGATCTTCTCGACCTTCACGGCGCTGTCGCGGCCCTTCTCCATGACCGCTTCGCCTTGCACCGTGAACGTGCCCGCGACGACGACGAGCGACACGGCGACGGCGATGAACAACGACCAGAGCTTAGGATAGAACTGGCCCTTCCAGCGCAGCGACATGAAAACCGGGATGGCGATCTTGGCGACGTAGGGGATGCCCACGGCGACCATCCCAAAGCCGATGATGTAGGGCCACCAAAACTGGAGGCCGAGCCCGACGAACGGCCCAACATTGTTGAGCGTGAGGGCCGCGGCTCGATCCTTGGCGATGTCGAGCGTGTAGAGCCAGAGGAAATAGACCAACGAGAAGAACGCCAGCCACGACGCCAGCTTGGCGGACTTGACGAGGCTTTCAGGGATCGTCACCCCCGGCGGATCCGGCTCTTTCGCGACCGGGCGCGGGAAGGCGAGCCGCATCAGTGACCGAGGCCCGCCAGCTTGACGACAAAGCCGCCGACCGCCGCCGCGCCGACCAGCCCCACGATCCGCTCAAACCACGACGGACCCGTCCCGCCCTTCATACCGTCCATGACCCTGTGGATGGTGAGCATGACCTGATCGACGGGGAATTGCTGCGGCGACTGCTTGAGCAGATCCTTGAGCGCGTCGATCGACTTGCGCAGCTCGCGCACATCGTCGGGGAGATGTTCAAGTTTCGCGCGCTGACGCATCACCTCTTCACGCAGTTCTGCGTGCTCGCGATACGTAACGTAGCGCTCATCCAGATTTTCCAGCCCGTTGCGTTCCATGATCAGCCCTTCGTCTGCGCCTCAAGCGCCGTCTTGCAGGTCGTTTGCTTGAGGACGAGCCCCTCGCCCCACACGATCAGATCCCGCGCATAGTCCTTCGCGACGCGCGCCGCCCAGTTGGCGACGGCGAGATCGCCCGCGTTCGGAGCGGGCGCGGGCTCACCGGCGGGGGCCGGGCGCGTCTCCGGCGTTTCCAGACACGCTGCCGGGATCACCACCGCCGGCGCTGCGGGCGGCGTCGGGGGCGGCAACGGGGTCGGCTGATAGGAGCGGCTGAGCGGCAAGGTCGCGCAGCCAGTCGTTAGGGTCGTGGATAACGCCATCAGGATTGTTGGAACGCTCAGCCGCACGTTTCGCCTCCTCGCGACGCCGCATCCCGCGGGCCGCCTCTTGCCGTTTCACCTCTGCCTGGTTGACTGTCGCCGCCCGCTTCGCCGTCTCGGCAACCGACGCGTTCGCCATGCCGACGCGGCCCTCCGCATCGATCGCGCGCGCCGTCGCCTTCTTGGCGTCCTCTTCGACGATCTTGGTGTATTTCTTGAACTCCCGGTTCTCGAGCTTCAACCGGTCGATGCGCGTTTCGGCGACCCACACCCAACCGCCGAGAAACAGCACGACGACCGCCAGCCCCATGCTGATGTACGCGAAGGTGTCGAGCGTCCCAGGAATGCCGAGCAAGCCCTGCACCTGATAGGCCGGGGCCGGCATGCTTGCGGGAGCTGCCGGACGAAGCGGGGGAGCGGGCGCGGCTTTGCGGCGGTTGAGCGAGGCGTGCACGAGCTGGCTCAGCACGTCCTGTCCGTAGTCCTGGCGTAGCGTGCGCAAGACTTGCGCAAGCGTCAGCCACTCATCGGGCTCGAGCTTAGTGTTGGCCTCTTTGGCAAGGTACGTGCACGCCGCGTCGCGCAATTGTTTCTCGGCGATGTCCTTCGGCTCATGCTCAAACAGCCGCGCGCCGAGCTGCTTGGCGTCCGCCACGTCGAGCGGCGCGAGGCGCACCACCAGCTTGATCTGCGTGCGTTGGATGTTGTGCACGGCCTGACCCGCCCAATGGTAGGCCAGCCCCGACCAGACGCGCAGACGGCGCGCCAGACGCGTGCCCCAGCCGGGGGCGTCTTCTTCGGTCCCGAAGTTTTGCCAGTTGCTCACGGCCAGCCCTCCTCGATCTTGTCCGCCATCGCCTTGAGCATTTGCAGATCAACGCTGATCGCCGCCCTGCGCAGGTTTTTGGCGTAGGCCTCGATCCTGTCGATGATCGGCTGCACGCGCAGAAATTCGTCATAGGCCGCCTGCACGTCCGCAGGGATGTCGTTGCCGCCGCGCGTGAGGTTCGTATACGTCGTGAAGCCCCAAATCTGCCGCGCGCGCGCATTCGGATCATCGGCCGCCGCAAGCCGGTCCTCTTCGATCTCGGTGATGCGCTTGGTGAGCCAGCCGCGCAGCGGGCCTTCCTGGTCGGGGACCACCATCATGCCGGGATAAACGGGGGCCGGATCATGTTGAAGTTCGGCGGGTTCGTTAACATGAGCCGGATCCTCGTGTTGAGGTTCCGGCGTTTCGTTGACATGAGGCGCAACGGGCGCCGAGGCCGGTGGGGCCGCCTCGACGCCCGCGCTCGCCTCCGCCAGAACCGTGGGCTGGACTGGTTCTGGCGTGGGATCGATCTCAATCGGCGGCGGCGGATCGACAAGGCGTGCGAGGTCATGGGCGAGTTCGATCGGGTCCGCCCTTGAGCCCGAATGATTGCGGCCGCACGGATCAAACCCCGCGATCGTCCAAAAATGCCCGTTCTGTACGCACGTCGTCACCGCCCACCCCTCAAGGATGGCCGCCACTTCTTCCTCGGTTGTCATGGGTCAGCCCTTAGGTGATCGCCGCCGCGGCGCGGAACAGGTCGTCAATCTGCGCGTCGGTCAGGCCGAGCGCTGGCGCAAGCGCCGCGATCATCGGGCTGTCGCGCCTGATGTTCGGCTCGTACTCCCACGCAATCTGGATGTCCTGCAAGGACGCAGCGACGGCCGCCTCAACGGTCGTCAGCAATCCCGCAGCGAGGAGCGCGCGGCGCGCTTGGGCTTGGCGGACTTCCTCCGGGACCGGCTGCGGTGCGTTGATGATCGCCGCTTCCTCTTCCGCCGTAAGCTGCACAATCTGCGAGCCTTCGGGCGTCACGATTTCACGATACATCGGCATGGTTAGGCCTTCCCGTAAACGCGGATCGTGCCCGCCGTAAAGTTGGCGGTGCCGCTGTTGAGGATCTTGAAGGCGTTTTTGGCGCGCAGGGTCGTGTCAACGCTTAGCATCGGGCTCGTCCCCGCATCCATGAGCGAGATGGCGGTCGATGGATATGACGCGGTGTTGAAGTTCAGGATGTGGACGACATACGCGCTGGCCGTGGCTGCCGTGAAGCGTACAGATGCAGATGTGGTGGCCCCGCCTGACCGGCCATATGTCGATGTCGAAATGTAGGTGCTTCCGTTGTCAATCGACCATTGCAACTGGATCGCGACACTCGACGCCGTGGTGACGTCATAGGCTATAATCAGAAGCTCAGAATACGCGCTCAAGCCAGTGAAGGCGATTTCCGTGACGTTCGTTGACCACGTCCACGTCGCAACCGGCGCACCCCACGATATTGCGGGGTTGAGCGTTGACCAGGTTCCGTCGCCTTTAAGGTACTTGCCGCTGTCCCCCGCGATCGGCGCCTTGACGAGACCCTTGAGGCCGCCCGATCCGCTGTCGCCCGTGAACTCATTGAGCAGCGCCGTCTGCGCAGTCGCGCTTGCCGCGCTCGCCATCGACCGGCCCGCCGACGTCAGGCTGTAGGTCGCCGCCGTGTCCGACCCGGTAAAGTAGATCGACTGGTCCGTCGTCGGCGTCAGCGCCGCAATCGTGCTGAGCGTCGGATCCAGCGCATTGATCTCGACGATCTGAAACTGCGTTCCGTCGTAGCTGAGCGTGTAAATCCGCCCGCTCGTAATATCCCCCGACGCCACCGCCGTCGCGCCAAGCTTCGTGATGCTCTTGGCGCCGAGCCCGTCCACGTTGATTGTCGCCGCGCCGCTGTTCGTGAAGTTCGGGATGATCCGCAGCGTCAGGCCCGTGGCGTACGCCGTGAGGGACAGGCCGCTCGACAGCACGTACGCATTCGCCGAGCCCGTCGTCGCCGTCGCTTTGAGCGCTGCCTCGAGCTTGTCGAGCGATCCGTTGAGGCCCGCAGAGCCGCCCCAGGTGTCGGGGTCGCCGGCGACGGTCGGTTTGTTAAGGTTGAAGACGGTGGTTTGGGTGGGCATGGTTAGGCCTCTGTTTGATCAAAGGGCGCGAATTGGCGTAGGCTGACCGGATGCGCCCGATCGCCCTTCTTCCGATCCTGTTTGCGGCTGGTCTGTTCTTGCTCGGCTACGCCGAGCTTTGGTGGCAGCAAGTCGTCGCATTGGTTATTGCGTTCGCTGTGGTGTGTATTGCGGACGATCGGGCGACGAAAGCTGAGCGGATACTTGCTGATTATAATAGGCTGAAAGAGCAGGATCGCGTGCTGCAAGCTGTCCCAGTTGAGCCAGTTGAGCCAGATGCGCCCGCCATCCCCCAATCGCCTGTCCGGCTTTTGGAGCCCCCGCAAGCCAACGAACGAACGCCGGGTTCGTCAGCATCTCGCCCGTAATCATCACTCCCGCGCCGCCCGCCATGGCGCCGACCGCGGGCAGCACGTTTCCGGTTGCCGCCTGAGCGGCGATCGCGCCCGCCCCGGTGAGGGTTCCGACGTTCTGAACCGATACGCCCGACCGGCTGGCGTTCGCCGCCCTTTCGACGCCGCCCTGCAGGCGCGCAACCTCGGCCAACTCATCAAGTCCCGCCCGCAGACTTGAGCCCTTTGGGCCAAACAAGATGTCCTTGGCCGCGTCGGTCAATCCGCCGCGCTGACCGGCCGCGCCAAAATTCTTGGCGAACTGCGTCACGCTAAACGCAGCATCGCCACCGAGCGCCGCCGCCGTGGGCTTGCCCATGTCGTCAATGAGCGTCGCCGCCACATCGCTCCACACGTCTTGCGGCACCGATTTTTTTAGAGCGAGCAGGCTGTCCGCGTCCGCGCGGGCGCCTGATGTCGCCACGCTCTTGATGCGCCCATAAAGGTTTTCGGCCGAGACGCGATCGTTCATGACGCCGAAGCGCTGGTCGATCTGCTGCAGGCGCTGCGATCCGGTGCGATAGAACTGATCCGCGCGTCGCAACGTTCGTTCTGCCGCCGCGCCGCCGATTTGGCGCGCGCTGTCCATGATGTCCTGCGTCAGAGCGCCTTCAAGCCGGCCAAGTGCGGCCTCGTCCATGCCCTGCCGCAATTGCGGATTGCCGCGCGCCTCCCGAACCCAGGAACGCAGCGCGCGCAGGTCCGAAAACTTGATTGCCCCCTGATCGTCGCGCAGCGCTAAGGCAATCCGCCCGATCTGCGGATCGGTCACAAGGTTGGCCAGATTAGGCGCGGTCACGCGGTTTTGAATGTCCTGCAGCGCCTGCCCGGTTGCGCTGGTCGAAACGCCGCCGACGTTCGCATTGTCGATCATGCCAAACGCGCGGTCATAGAGGCGGCCGGAGCGCGACGCGAAGGAGCGCGGGTCTGCCCTGTTGCGCGCGAAGTTCGTCACGCCCTGCGCGACCTCATCGCCCGCAATCTGCGGCCCGCGCACCTGACCGTACGACCCGGCGATGCGGGCGGCGGCCTGCTGGGTGTCGTCAAGGCTGTTCTGCAGGTTGCGTCTTGCAGATCCGCCGAGCAACCAGTTTTCAGCGATGCCCTTCGCCAGACCGCCCGTCTCCGATCCGGTAACGGCGGCATATGTCGGGCGCACGCCGACGCGCTCGAAAAGGCTGGCGTTGTTTGCCGGCATGGCCGCCTTAGCCGTAGGGCGGGCGAGTCGATTGACCGCCGCTTGCAACCCGGAGCCGAACAGCCCCGCAGTCAGAACCTGCGGGGCGGCCGTCTGCACGCGTTGCCCTAAATCGCCATCCGCCTGCGCCAAGGCGAACGGGGCCGTCAGTCCTGATGTCGTGACGCCGGCCCTCAGTACGCTCATCGGCGCGATTTGCGCGGGGGCCACGCCCGCCGTCTGCGGGCGTCCCGCAACCGCAATGCCGCCCGCCGTCGCGAGAGCGTTGAGCACGGGGTGCTGCTTGGCGTAGGCCGCCGCAGAACGACGGCGGACATCGGATGCGGCGCTGTACGCATCGCCAGGCGTCACCGTGTTGGGCTGGCCGCGCAGCGTGTTCATCAGGTTGCGACCCGCCTGAACGGTCGCTGCGGCCGCGCCGTCGATTTCGTCGCCGACGCCCAGATTGTTCAGCACTTGGTCGGTGAAACCGCCGTCGATGCCGCGCGGCACTTGCCTGCGCTCCTGATCGACGCGCGCGGCCCCGTAGCCCGATGACGTGTTGTAACCAACCCTTTGCGCAAACTCGCGGAACGGCATGTCCGAATAGAATTTTTCGTGGAGCCCCCGCGCCAGATCGGCGTCGCTCATGTCGTGGTATTCTGGGTGTTGCGCCCGAATCTCCGAAAATCGCGTCATTTGCGAATTCCAAGCGGGTCAGGACGCGCAGGAGGTGCGTTTGCCGGCGCGGCTGAATTTCCCGCCTGCGCCGTCAGTTTTGTGAACTCAGGCGATGCGCGGAACTGCTGCTCAGCGCCGTTCAAGTGGCCGTACCGCTGAGAAAACGTTTCATAGAAGTCGCGACGCGCATTCTGAATTGCCGCGAGCTTGCGGAAATTGGCCGACAGAGCCGCATTGACCGCGCCCGGCTTGTCCACACTCGGGGGGCCCTGAGCATAAAGGCGCTGCTCGTAATCCGACGTCGCCCCGGAACCCGCCGGCCGCATGAATGAACGCATCTGCGTCTCTGCACTTTTCATCTGGCCAATCTCTGGGCTCCACACCTGAAGCCCGGCGCCGGGGCCGGAAGAGGCCTTTCGGTTGGCCTCGTCGAACATATCAAGCAGCGCCGTCATGCTTTGAGCCGTATCGGCCGCGTCTCGAGCCTTTGTCAGCAAGTGCGCGTCTGGCCCTTTGAGCGGTCGTGGCGCGCCATTGTCGTCAAGGCCCGCGTTGAACTTCTTCGTCGCCAAATCGAACTGCGCCCGCTGATGCGGCGTCATTTGACCGGCCTGCTGCTGGTCAAACTTAAACTTGTCATTGTCGAGCTGCAGCCGCGCCAGCGCGATCGGGTCGATCGGCTTGTCGGCGACCCGCGTCGCCTCCGGCCGCCGCTTATTGTACATCACCCCGTCCGAATACCCGTACTCGTCCGGCTCGTACTGCTTCAACGCCACCTTGCCGACCTCATCCGGCATGAGCCGCGCAAGCGGCTGCAGCTCGGGCGGCAGGTTCTGAATGTACTGATTGAGCGCCGCCTGCGTTTGCTCGCGCTGGGCCGCCTTAACGCGGCGATCGCGCAGCTCGTCGAGCCGCGACGTGCCGCCAATGAGCCAGTCGCCGAACGTCGGATCCTCGTCGAAAAAATTCAGCGAGTGCACCACTTTGCCGAACAACCCGCGCGGCTTGCCGCCTTTGGTCATGCCGATTGCGGGCTGAGCGACCGCCGGTTGCGAAACCGGCGCCGAGCTCGCAACCATCGGCGCGGCATTGGGCGAATACCCGGCCCCGATTTCGTCGGGGCGACGATACCCGAACATCGGCATTACTTATTGCCCCCAAGCTGGAAGCCAAACTGCGTCCCGCTGCCCTTGCTTGAACTCGTCCCCGTCGAGTTCGTCGTTTTGCCCGTGAACAGGTCCGCATTCGTGAAGCCGAGCATCTGGCCAAGGTTGGCGAGATACTGCATGCGCGCCAGCGTCGGATTGTTCGCCAGATCGATGCCGCGCATGCTGTCGCCGGTCTGTTGCAGCAAGCTTGTGTTGGCCCGCTGGTCCGCGTTGATGGCCGATCCCGCGCCGATCATGCTGTTGGCAAGGTCGGCCTTGAACCGCGCCTGGTTGAGCATGTCGGAATTGATGCTTGAGCCGAGCTGGCCGAAGTCGTTAGCGATGCCGCGGCGCAGGCCGGCCGACGCCAAATCCTGGCCAGAGTTGAACTGCTGCGTGCCGATGTCCGCTTGGTTGCGCGCCAGCAACATGTTGTTGCGCGCTGCGGCGTTCTGGCCAGACGCCGAGAACAGGTCGGCGTTTTGCTGGCCTTGGAACTGGTTCCGGTTGTTGACGTCGAACTGCCCAGCCTGTTGCGCGTTTTGAAACCCGCTCTGCCGCAGACCCGCCAGTTGCGACGCTTGATTGCGCGCCGCGTCCGCTGCGAACTGCCCCATCGCCACGCCTTGCCGCGCACCGCCATAAGCGCCGGTCGGCGTGTTGGCTTTGATCGAGTTCATGCCTTGCGCCAGCAGGTTGCCATAGTCGTTCATCGACGCGTCGATGACCTGCGATTGAAACGGGCTGAAGTATGAAGACAGGTCCGTCCCTGCGAGCGTGTTGGCGTTGTAGTTGCCCGTTGGCGCCGTGAGCGATGCGCGCCAGTTCTGCGGCATGTTGACGGTCGGCGCGCTGTAGTTTTCGAGGTTTGAGAGCAGCCCGCCAGATCGCTGCTGATACGGCATGCCGCCAAGGAAATCAGCGCCCGCCAACACACCGAGCAGGCTCTCGCCGCCCACCATGCTGTTGCGCGTGTCGATGCCCTGCGCGCGTCGCGCCGCGCCGATCTGGTTGCCATTCGCGCCGACCGTGTACAGCGACGGATTGTCCGTCAGGCCGACCATGTTGCGCCATTGGTCCGTGTACTCGCCGAACGGCGCGCGCAACCACTCGGGGACGTTCGGCGTCTCCGTAGACGTCTCGTTCGTCGTCGTACTGCTCTTGGAATTGTTCTTTCCGAACCCGAACAGGGCCATCGCTCAAACCTCGGTCACGCCGATCGCATCCGCGATCCGGCGATGAAGGGACGAACGATCAACCATGAGCAGGACGCAATCGCCCTCTCGCTGCAAGTCGATCCACACATGCGACGCATGGTCGTTCAAGAGACGCACGCGCACGCGATTATCTTCGACGATGGTTGGCACGCCTCTGGCCTGCCACGCCGCCTCGTCAATCGGGACTTTCACAGCGCGGTCGCCGACAGAACGCCCGCGTTGCTCACCGTCAGCGCAAACCTCGAGCCGTTCGGACTGCGCAGGATGATGCGCGTCGTCACGAGCTCCACGTCGCGATCCGAGCGCAGCACCGTATCGATCTGCCGCGCCACATTGGCCCGAAACTCATTTTCGGCCGTCGCAGAGTAAAGCGCCGGCGCCGGCTGAAACCTCACCGCTTGCCCCCCTCGATGATCTCAAGGCGCGGCGTGCCCCATTCGCCGACCTGCAGGAACTCCACCTTCAACCGCAACTGCCGACCTGCGACACGCACGCTTACCGGGTTGCCGCTCGCAAACGGTCCCGCCGTCGTCTCCGTACCGTTGGGCCAATTGCGCGTCAGCATCGACACCCGCACGTCGCCGCTGGTCTTCTCGTCGAAGATCAACCGGCGCACGCGCGCGACCGTATCGCCCTCGCCAATTTCTGTCGGGCCGCTATCCGCATACGGCTGCACGCCGCTCCAGCTCGATCCGCGCTCGTGGTCGTACAAAATGCCGTCCGAGCCGCACAGGATCGGATAGCCCGCAATCCCGCGATCAACTCCCGTCGTCCGCGCCAGCGCCCCGATAGACCAGTGATCCTCGCGGGTATTGTACACGACGTAGCGGTCAACCTCAGTCGCCGCGGACGACGGATAGTGCCACCAGACTTCGCTGTATTGGCTGTTGTACCAAGCGAACGTCTTCGACCGCTGCACCCGCGACAGATCCAGAAACACGGCGTCGAACACGTCACACGCGAGCTTCTGCACACCGCCGCCGTCAAACCGGAAAAAACCTGACGTCCCCATCCAATAGACGGCGCTGTCGGCAACCGCGAACGCCGCCCTTGAGAGGATGCCGCACTGATCGCCGATCGGGTCGATCGAATAGACGTAGGGCAGGCGGATGTACTGCGCCAAATGCACGTCGAGGTCGGTCCAGATGATTGTCCCGAACCGGCTTGAGGCCGCGCATTGAACCCGCCCTTGCGTCTGCAGGGTGAAGTCGCCGGCCTGGTTCGTGCTCGAGGGCGTCCATACGGTCGGCTGTTCTTGATCCGACCACTGAACGAGCCGCGAATAGCCGCCGGCGCCGAGCGCAAACACAAACCGCTCCGGCGTTACGTGCACGCCGACGCAGCCCGTGGGCGCGTTGGTCAACACGCTCGGCAGGCCCGACCGCGTCCAGCGCCAAATGCGCCCATCGCTCGTCAGGCAGGCCAACAGGTCGTCGTCGAACGTGTCGAGGGACCAGCGATCGGCCTCTTGCACGGTCACGTTGTCCACCCGCGCCGTACCGTACGTGCCCGTTCCATAATAGCCGAGGCCGTACCCCGCGCCGTCGAGCGCGTCCGCACGCCCCGTCGTCAAACCGACCGGCGTGATGTCCGTGCCTGTCGTGCTTGATTGGCTGAACGCATAGAGCTTGCTGTTCGTGCCGAGCGCGATCCACCAGAGCTTGGTGTTATCCACCCACGGCAAGATCGCACGCGCACTGCCCGTCACCGCCGACGTCGAACGCGCCACCCAGCCGCCGACCGGGTACATGCTGCCCTCATACCACCGCACGAGGCTCGCGTCGTACCAGCGCCCTTGCGTTTCGTAGAGCGTTCCCCGGCGGCTTACCCCCGGCGGGAAGTCAATCTTGACGAGCTTCGCCAAGCGCCTGCTCGTAGATCGTCACGACCGGCTTCCAATCGTCGCCAATGTGATCTTGCCAAGACCGCTTGCCATGCACGCGCATGACATCGGCGCCCTGCTGCCGCGCCACCTTCTGCAACGCCGGCAGAAACCTGAACATCGCGCGCATGTCCGGGCCGCCGAGCAGCAGGAGCTCCATCGCGCGTTTTGGCTTGCCCTCGGGCTCCAAGAACGTCACCGCCACGGCCTGCAAATCCGCCGGCGGACGCATCGCGCCCCACAGGCGAAAGCGACCATCGATCAAGCCGTCCGCAACATCCTCCGGGGTCCACCGGCCGCCGGCGAACTGGCACGCGCGCCCGACCATCGGCATCACCATTTCGGTGATCTTGGGCGACGCCCGCATGTCCTGCAGGGTGATCTCGCCGAAAATGGTCTGCATCAAATCACCACCCGAGGCCGCGCGACGCTGCGCGACCCGCTCGCCCGTTGCTGTTGGTCCGTGTCGTTGAGCGCCTTGATCGCGCCCGCAAACATCGCCCGGAACTGCGGATACCGATCGTCCTGCGTGTACAGGCATGCCTGCGCGATCATGCCGTACAGGTACACCTGCGGAGCGTTCGTGATGATGTAGTCCGTCGAACTGTCGCTCCCGAGCGCCGTGAACTTCTGATACCACGTCGCCCGGATCGTCCCCACCGACGCCGGCGCGACGAACAGCGTGTCGCCTTCGACCGTGTAAATCCACTGCGGCGCCTGCGTGCTCGACAGCGCCTCCACCTCTTTGCGAAAGCTCCACGGCTCCACGTAGTTCATCGCGTAGGCGTAGTTGTAGACCGGCGCCATCTCAATGAACTCAAGCCATGTCGCCGACACGCCCGTCGAGATCGTCACCGTCCCGCCCGTCGCCGGAGTCAACGTCCCCGTCGAAACCATCGACCGGATGCGCAGCGGCTCGATCGGCTGCATGCCAGCGGTCTTGTCGCCCCAATAGACTTGGCTCTGCACAATCGGGAAAATGTCATTGGCCATGACCGTGTCGGTCAGGCTTCCCGTCGTCCATGACCAATCGAGCGCGGCGGCGCGGAGCGTGCCGTAGTTCGTCAGCGCCATTTACTGCCAGTGCCTCCGAACCCACGGCTCACGGTCGATGATCTCATGGGCCTTCTCAGCGCCATGAAAATACGCAATGCGCGTGTCGCCGAAGCCCTTCGTTTTGATGTCACAGCGGTAGCTGCGGACATGCCCCGGCCACAGATCGTCGATGACGTTCACCTGGTCCTTGCGCGACCTGATGAACTCCATGTCGTTCGCGCCGGCCGCCTCTTCGTACCAATGGGCGAAACCACCGGGCACGAGGTGCACGCCGTCGCACACCGTATCGGTGAAGATCGGATCACGCGGCACCGCCACCTTGTCCGCCGTCAGGCAATACTTGGCGAGGTGGTCGATGTTGCCGGTGACGATCGTATCGAGCCCCACCAAGATCATCGGCACGTCCATGCGGTACGGCTCAAGGCAACACGCGTAGGTCGGCGGATCCTCGCGAATGGCCCGCTGCTCAATCGGGATGCCGAAACGACGCGGGCGATCGGTGAACACCACGAACCGAAACGGCTGCGTGAGGTTGCGCGCGAAACCGCGATACAGCTTCTCCGCCCACGTCTCGTCATAGCAGCAGGACGTCGGCAGACTGTGGGCGTTCGACTGCCAGAGCAGAGTGGCGACGGTGATCATTGCCGCACCATCCCAAGCTCTTCCTGCGCAAACCGCATGCGATCCGCTTCCTTTGCGATCGGCTTGCACACGCCTTTTACGTAAAGGTGGTTCGCCGGCACGCTCTTCGACACCACCGACCCCGCCGCGATCATGGCGTTACGCCCGATCGTGACGCCCGGCAGAACCATGCTCATCGCC
>Ga0214923_10000940_pt1 | contig 42581 bp, 77 predicted proteins | sample LL1510_MetaG_FD_177993 | JGI IMG/M metagenome (GOLD analysis project Ga0214923, IMG submission 177993) | Freshwater microbial communities from Lake Lanier, Atlanta, Georgia, United States - LL-1510 | ecosystem: Environmental > Aquatic > Freshwater > Lake | place: USA: Georgia | collected... | reverse complement strand
CAAGGTTTGTTTTATAGTTTTTCCATAGTGAACTTTTCTGTTTTGACATATTTTTTCCTTTATAATTTAATTTATTGAAATTAAGTAAAACAACAAAATCAACGATTTGATATTTTACTAAAAAAAGAGGGGAGGTTTGCCCTCCCCTCAAGACTATCCACCAATTAAAAATTGTCAACTATTATTATTTTCTTCGACACTAGTTGGATTATTTTGGCTTTCAATAGATTCTTCTCTCTTTTTATCTTCTTCTATTTTCTTTTCTTTTTTTAGAAGTTGATTAGTTTTACCTTTAACTCTTTCTGTGGCAAAAACAATTTCATCTTCTGAAAGACCAGAAGCAAAAAAATAAAACATAGCTTTTTTATTAGTTGTTAAACCAGATTCTAGTTTTTCTAGTTTATACTTTAAAGTATTAATTTCCATTAATTCAGACAAAAGTTGATAAGCTGCATCTAATGCTTCTTTATCATCACAATTATCAATCATATTACGAAATTCATCAAGCTGAGACTTTTTGATCATGTTGCCTCCTGGAGATTAGAATATAATTTCTGGAAATAAATTTTTATTTTTTTCGCCATCAATAATTTTCTGAATAATAGAAATATTTGGATGATTAAGTAAAAATAAAGACCATTCCTTCTTAAAATTTTTACGTTTACTAAACCATTCATATGTTTCATTAGAAATTAATGATTGATACATTCCATAAATTTTGTCAGATCCTTTATAATAATTATTTATAACTATCATATTAGCGTCATTTTTTAAATCATATTTAAGATGCTCATGATTAGAATCCAAAAAAACTTTGAAAATATATTCACAAATATCTTTTGATGGTTCTAGATTATAGCGTTTTGCATACTTAATAAATCTAAGACTACGATAAATTCTGGTAGCAAAATTTTCTTTACCGAAGTCATATTTAGGATTAAGTGATAGCTCACAATTATGAATATCATTCATAACATCTTCGCTAACAAAAAGCTCCCCATTACACCAAGCAACCTTGCAAATATTAAGATCAAATTTTGAAATTAAATCTTCTGGATTTTGATATCTAGTTTTAATAATTTGTATTTGTTTTGAGTAAATAAAACCAAGGTTGCAAGATATTGAAAATGTATTAGCCCAATTACTTTTTTTGGAAATTCTAATAGAATAATCACCTATTTGAAGTGGCGAGATAGGTTCAGTTTCCAACAAACTATTCAACAACCCATTAGAAGAATTATTCTTTACCCAAATATCAATATCTTGATAGGATATTCCTTCAATACTTCTATATGATTCATTTAACTTTTTAATTAGGAGCGGTAAAAAAACATCTTTGGTTGACTCTACTTTTAGATAGACGGCCAAAGGGAATCCACCAGCAGTGATAGTATCATCTGTGATGATTTCCTTTATAGGAAGGAGGCTACTAATAATTTCATTAACATATGAATTATTAATTTTAAGGATTTGACTCATGTTTATTTCACCATTAATTAAATTTAAGTCTAATGAAGATAGAAAAAAATATTTGGTCAATTTATTTTTAGATACTAATAATATATCCACCGCTTCTGTTAGCTCAAATAAATTAAATAATTTTTATAAAATTGCAATTAATCAAAATCAATCTCAATTTTTAGAAGCCTATCAGAAAATTAAAGAAGATTGTGATAAAGAATCATATAGTGTAAAGTGGTTAGATTCTATTGGAGACCAAATTACAGAAGCAATTACTCCAGTTCTTAGACCTATTGTTAATAGTGTTCAAAAATTAATTCCTGAAAAAAATTTTACTGAGAAAGGAATAAGAGAGTCTGGCAAAGGTTTACCTGAAATCAAAGCCGATATTTTTTTTAATGATAAACTTTGGAAAATAGCTAAAATTAATGATCCTAAAATTAATCAATTTAAATTTATAGAAACACAAATTTTATCTTTTGCCAATGAAAAAGGTATAGAAGCAAAATCTTTAGAAGAGTTATCCATTAAAATAAATACCATTAATAAAAAAGCCATAAATGGTTTAGAACTTATAGGAAAAGGACTTAAGGGAATAGGAAAGGGAATAGGCGGTACTGCTTTAAAATCTATTCCATTTTTAGGTATAGTTACTGATTTAACTTTAATGTGCAAAAATATATATGAAGCCTGGCAGAATGGAAAAAAGATTATTTTAGATTTACCACTTAATAAATATGAAATCTCTTATAACGAGGCTCTGCTACCTACTCCGATGAATACTGCTAAACTATCTAAACAATTAGATAATTTAAGTCTACGTTACAAAGACTCCCCTGATGATTTATCTAAAATTTTAAATATTGTACAGACATTAAAAGCTTATGGCACAGATTTTGTTTCAACAATTACAAATTTTTTACTAACAATTTTAGATATTTTAGAATTTACTGGATTAGGACTTTTAATTTCATTTATAATTTCAATACCAATTATGGCAGTAGAAATGGCAAATGATACTGTAGTTGATGAATCTTATGGTAAATCTATTTTATTAATTAAAAAAATTTGTGATCAAAAAATTTTAGAACTAAACTCTAATTCTAGATTAGAATCAGAAAATATTTCAAAAGATCAAAAAGATTTTATGAGAAAATTTTTAGAACGTTCATCAAAACCGGAAGGAGCTACTAATTTAGCTCCTTCCGTAGAGGAAAAATATAGTCAGTCTAAACTATCTAGATTATTTAAATTACATAATTTTATGAAAGTCTGTTATTAAAATAATCTGTAATCATTTTTGATGTTCCACTAGTATTGACAAAAAATAAAATATCATTATCATTTAACTTATCTAGTAGACAGACTACCTCTTTACTAGTATAGTAATCTTTTACATTAAGTATTTTTTCATTAATCATTTTAAAGATGGTATCTCTATCCATCTCTAGAGTCATGATGGCCTTAATTCTGGCATCACCATTTCTAGAATTGAGAAACAAATAAGGTTTAGCTATAGGGCTAACCCTATTTGCTACAATAGATCTAATTCCATAATCAGAATCATTTGCCAGATGTTCGATGTATTTGGTTGGAAGATATCTAGCAGAGATTTTTCTAACCCGAGGATCATTAGATTTGATACCTCTCTTGGCTAGACTTAGCTTTTCATTACCAGAAAAATACTTAATAGTATAATTTAAAATAATACCACTACTATTCAAAAAAAGAGATTTATAAGTTTTAGGGTATTTAATTTTATTTGAAATAATATATTTTACTAAATCTTCAAGGCCTCTGCCAAACGCTCTTGGATTATTAGTTGTATACTTATTCCAAGCAATATATTTAGGATACCGATTCCAATAAGCATCAGAAAAAATATTTTTTCTAGAAGTACTAGAAATAGACTCTAGATGATTGGAGATTTCTTTTAAATTAAAAAAAATGTTATATTTACTTTCTTTTTTATATGAATTAAAAGACATAATTTTAAGAAAATCGCTGGTATCTTTTTTGGGCATACTACCTCCTGTAAAAAAACAAGTAATCCCACGGATAGTATATCCGTGGGATATTTTGGATTAGAAAATATTTCTACCTACTTAATAACAACCTGTATTGCATTGGATTTTTTGGGTACAGGGGTTTTTACTGGCAATTTAATAGTTAAAATACCAGCATTAACCGAGGCATCAATAGCCGAAAGTTCTAGATTTTCCGGAAGAATAAATGATCTTTGAAATTTAGATCTTTTAATTTCCCTCCAGAGATAGGCCCCTTTCCCACCTGGATCTGACTCTGAGGAGGCTTTACCTCTAATGATAATGGTATTATCTTTAATTTCTATATTAACATCTTCTTTTTGATAACCAGGAATTGCAGCCTCTAGTAGAAAATGATCTCCATTATCAATAAAATTGATTTTTGGATAGGTTCCTTTAACTTCGGAATCTTTTAAAAAGTTTTTTGCTAATCCAGAAAAATTATGATTAAAAAATTCATCCACCAGAGTGTCCATCGAGGTAAACAGTTCTTCTCTAACAGAAGGTGGATTTACTGGTGTAGTTGTGCTTGGTTTAACAAAACCTTTAATTAAATAACTCATTTTATCTCCTTATAGCCTATGTGGTCTATATTATTTTATCATGCAATAGTCACTATGATCTATTGCAGTTATTTTATTAAACACCCTGCCAAAATGGTCAAGGCATATAATAAAAATTTTTAAAATTATTCTAAATCTAAAACTTTATAAGAGATACCATATTTATTAAAATTTTTCTGCAAAGTTATTAGCTCAGCCATTTTTATCCAAAAAATTTCTTCATTTTGAAGATATTTTTCTTTTTTATTATTTATTAATAAATCTTTTAATAAACTTTTATTATTAGACCATTTTTCTAAAAAAATAGAAGGATCTTCTCCTGTCGAGGCTCTAAAAAAAAATTTATAGTCATCAATTGTAGCTACATCAATTCTATGGCTATCTTCTAATTTTGTTTTGGATAAAATTAACTTTGTATTTAAAGAAATATTTTTTACTTCTTTCCATCCAAAGTATATTTTGTTTCCATCTTTATTTTCTGCATAAGATAAAATTCTATTGATCTTTTCTTTTTTCAGAAAGTAATCTAGCTTCATTTTCACATACCGTTTTTATTAAAAATGATAGAATTTTATAAGGATTAGCATTAGCATTAGGCCTTCTATCCTCAAAATATCCTTTGTTAGCCAGAGCTACTGGAAGTGGAATTCTGATAGAAGAAGATCTATTAGCGGAAGAATAAGAAAATTCATTCCATTTACTAGTTTCATGTTTTCCAGTTAGTCTAAGTTCTATACCATTTCCATAACAAGAAATAGCTTCGGATATTTTTTCCGGACTAGAGAGAGAGTTGCAAGCAGCTTTGATCCACTCCATCCCTCCATCTTCCCTCATAAGGTGAGTGGAGAAGTTTGTATGCATTCCACTACCATTCCAATCTGGACCTAATGGTTTAGGCTCCATATTTATATGGTAACCATATTTTTCACCAAGTCTCTGCAAAAGAAATCTGGCAACGATAAGAGAATCAGCTGTAGTTAAGGCATCTATAGATGGCCCACCTACTTGAAATTCCCATTGTCCTGGAGCAACTTCTGCATTAATACCATTGATTGGAAGATTTGCTGATATACAAAGATTAAGATGATCTTCCACAAAATCTCTGGCAGAGACGTTCTTTATACCTACACCACAATAATAAGAACCCTGGGGAGGTTGAACTTCCTTGGAAGTCCAACTCACTGGGAGATTATCTTTTAAAATAAAATATTCTTGTTCAAAGCCTACAAATGGTGCATGGGCCTTGGCAGGTTCCATTAGTGTATGTAATAACCTACGATGATTTGTAGCCGCTGGTGTCCCATTTGCATTAAATACTTCACATAAAGCAATTAAACCATTAGTTCTTTGTGGATCTGGAGTAATAAAAGCTGGAATTAATAGGCAATCAGAATTTTCTACAACAGCTTGATTTGTACTAGAGCCATCAAAAGACCAGGGAGGTATATCTTGTGTTGATATACTTTCTTGTCTATCTGACAAGTAAACAATTTTTGTTTTAGATCTAATCTGTTGAGTTGGTTCTGTACCATCTAGCCAAATATATTCTACTTTAAAAGGTTTCATTTTTAATTTGCTCCATTGTTTTGCAATATCTTGAAAAATAAGGCTCTATTAACATAGAGTTGAATTCTAACTCTAGAAATTTTTCTTTTACTAGTTCCTTATTAAATCTTCCATTATAATACTGAATTTCATTTTTAAAATTATCAAGATTTGCAAATTTAACTAACTGATAAGAATGTTCAAATTGCTCTCTGAAGGTTGAATTAGACATTTTTGTTTTTAACAAATCATCATCTTTTAAAATTTTAACGGCACCAATTTTTCCAATACCCTTAACTCCCGGGATATTGTCTGTTTTATCTCCAACCATAGCTTTGTATTTAGCGTAATCAACATCTAATTTTTCTCTATATGATTGAGAAACAGGATTCCAAAGTTTAACATTATTAGCTAAATCTAGACTTTGAATAAAATCTGTATCTGATGATACAATTATTTTTTCACCATCTAAAGTGGTTGCTAGATGGTTAAGAATATCATCACATTCAAAATCAGGATGATAAACAGTTATAAATGGCAATTGTGTTTTTACAAAATTAATAATATATCTTTTTTGTAAATGAAAAGAAGCCCAATAAGCAACCTCTTCTTCTGAAAGATTATCTTGTTTTCGATTAGCCTTATAACTTTCATCCATTTCAAGTCTAGCTTTAGGTTTTCCATCCAAAATAAAATAAACTTTATCTGGAGAAAATTTATCTAGAATAGGTTTAATAGATTTTAAAAAATTATAAATAATCTGATTATTACCAATGGCAATACCACCGCCCCAGTCAAATCTGGAGCGGTGGATTAAATTATAACTATCAATTAAAAGGATAGTCATTAAAAAATATGTACCTTTCCCTGGCTTTTCTTAATGGTAGCAGGATTACCGTGAATTTTAAACATAATTATCCAATCCTTTGTTTTTCCAGAAACTTTACACATAGTGCAATCATTACAGGTAATATCCTTCTTACCTTCTACACCATGTCTGGCTGGACAAAGGATGGCTCTTTTATTATCAAGAGAAGTTGACTTTGGAACATTACCGGCAGCCACTAAAGTAGTTGACCAACCCATAGCAGAGGCTTCTCTAACATCTTCTAGAGAGTTGCAAGAAGCTCTAAAATATTTCTTTAGTGGTTGTGATTCTTCTGCTCTCCAATTATGTGTATAACCAATATTGATTAAATTATTCTGTTCTACAAGAGCACACTCTTCTAGAGTACCACTTACATCACCTACTGTATCTCCTGCAACTCTATGTCTTACAATTTTTGTAATTGGATTTTTATCTAGAAGAGCATTGGCAAGAGATTTAATTGTAATTTTTTGTTTATCAATTTTAGAAGAAAGAACTTTCAGGTAGAAAAGTCCCCAGGCATAACAGCCTCCACTTTTTAAATCACAGGAATCTGGACAGCTATCAATTGTTGAATAGCTTGCTACGACTGGTCCAATTTTCTTGTCACTTGACTCAGAAACCCAATGTACCTTTCTCATTATTTTAGCCCACTAAAGGTGAAATCGGCAGGGGAAGAATCCCCTGCCGACAAGTTTAAATCAATCGTTTGAAGTCAGAGTTTCATTCAAAAAATTTCTTAGAGCCTGAGCATCACGGATGCTCATTCGTACTGAGACTCCATCTACTTTCCAGTCATCAGACTTAAGGCAAATTTTTAGCTGATTACTACCAGCCTGCTTTGAAGAATCTCCATTCTGGATCTGAAAAATTGCATTACTTGTTTCGCGAGTTTTACGGATAATTGACATGTTATTTATTCTCCTCTTTTGGTTGATTAATAGTTCCATCTGAATTAAAAATTATAATTTCTTCTTTTACTTTCTTAGAAGGCCTTTTAGCCTTTATCTTTATTGTTTCTTTATCTTTAGACATTTTCCTCCTAATGTTCAAGTTCTAAATAATTGGGATCTAATCCCCATCCTTCTTTTACAACTTCTGAATCTGACATACTAAATCCAGGCTGATGCCTAAAAAAAACATATTGTTTTGGAGTTAAAAAATCCGCTAAAAGCTCTGCAAGAGCAGTTGCTTCATCAGCATTTTTTTCTGAAAAAAAATTTACCAATAAACAAGATATTAAAAGAATTTCTGTATCTAAGGATTTTAAAGATAAACTTTTTATATACCTTGCGGTACTAACTAATGTTTCTGCCAGATTTGAATCTAATACTTCTAATGGAAAGTCATTCGTTTTCATAGAGGCCTTGAAAGCCAGTCTCTAGCTCCATCTTGAAGCAAGACTATTGCATTGATATGCACACTAGAAGTTAGTCCTTTAGAGTTTTTGTATAAAATATAAAATTTCTTAAAATCTGCATCGACTACAATTCCACGCTCTCTTTTACCACCTTTGTTTACAATGATGGCAGAACCCGAGGTGAAATCTACAATATTAAAGCAAAAATGTTCATCCCATCCATTTGGGATTTCATCTTCCATTTTCTCTAAATACATTCATATTCTCTTTGTTGAAGGTTAAGTAGCCATGCCGGCTACACCATTAGGATAGGCACCACTTCAAATAATGTCTATAAAATTTCAGACCTGAACTAAAGGCACCCAATAGGTAGTTCTTTTATCTGGAGTCTCTATGGTTAAAACAGGATTACCAAGAGGATCTGTTTTTTTACCGTAGATTAAAAATCTACCAGAATAAGAGCCGACATTTCCATAGAGATCTTTGTAAGTTTTGAGCGTTGAGCCTCCAGAGGCATAGCTCTCTGTTAAAATATTTCTAATAGAATTATAAAGTTTTTCTATTTCTAATTTAGATAATAATGAACAAAATTTGTGTGGAGATATTTTGGCTAAATATAAAGATTCTGCTTTTACATAGTTGCCTACTCCAGAAATTACAGATTGATCCATTAATGCTTGGCAAAGATTTTTAGAACCTTGAGCATAAATAATAGATTCAAATTCTGCAATAGAAGGAGGATCAGATAACATATCTGGTCCAATTGAATTTAATTTTTTTAATAATTCTTTTTTTGAATTAGAAAATTTTAAAGTTCCAAAGTTTCTAATATCAGAAAAATAAATACTTTGATCAATTCCATCTAGATTGGTAAAAATAAACTCTACTCTTTTATGAGGAGAATTTATTGACCATGATCCACTCATTCCTAACGTATTCCAAATATTAAACTCTGTATCTTTAAAAGTCCAATAAATAAATTTTCCTTTACAAGAAATTTCATTTAATTTTAAAGGAAGAAGTTTTTCAAAATCTTCTAGGCCTTCTGGTTTTCCATGTTTGGCATATCTTCCTGAGATAATCTTTATCTCTTTTAAAGTAAAGCCATCTAGAGTACTGCATAATTGATCAACAAACTTTTTAGTCTCTGGGCCCTCTGGCATATAAACCTCAGTGAAAATTATTATCAGTTTTATTTATTTTAGTTAATTTTAAAGAAATACTTTCTAATAAAGAAATTCTATTAGAATCTAAATTAGATTTAGTAATAAGTAAAATCATTTGAGATTTTATTATTTCTATATTTTTTTCTAAAATTAAAATATCTTTTTTTAAAAGATCTAAACTTGAAGTTTTTCTAAAAAAATAATTACTTAAAGAAATAAATTGTAATATTATTATTGTAATCAATAAAATTGTTGTCATTTAAATTACTCTAAATATTCATTTATTCTATCTCTTAGTTTTTCTAAATCAGAATAAGAAATTGATTCTATAATTGCATCTGAAAAACCATCAATGCCGTATTCATTAACTATATCTGCAATAGATATATCTTCTAATATAGAAGAGTTAGATGATTCAAAATCCTCTTCAAACTCTGATTCCAAATCTTCTTCATTATATTCAGTTTCATCAAAATAATTTAAATCTTCATCTTCAAATTTATTTAAATTTTTCTTTCCCATTTTTTCTCCAAAATTAATTAAGAATATTATTTTCTTTTTTAAAGTTTAAATAAGCATCAGTCATTAATTTATCAATAAATTCTAAATAATGACTATCATTCTTAAAGACAATAGTAGAAACTGTGGCTCCAGCATTAGGATTTTGCACACAGATTGTTAGTATTGGAAGAAAATTTTCGTCATTATTATTTCCGCCCATAACGGAAACAAATCCCTGCATACTATCAACTGGAGAGTCAAAGGGAATAGTCATAATTAATCTGGCGCCCAACCTCTCTTGTTCTTCAAGGAGAGATTGCGGAGTTTCTTTTATTTTAGCAGAAAAAGACAAGATTATACCTCATGCATATTAAAATATTTAATTACAGCTGCTTCTTTCATTTTATCTTCAATCATGCAATCAAATTTTTGATTATAATGATTAATTTTTGAATAAATGTAATCAGAATGAGCTTGTGGTTTAGATTTATCATTATATTCTTGGCATCTAGATTCACTATAATGAACTACTGGTTTAATCTCCCCCCAGGTAGAAAGAGAGAGCCCTAGGGCATCCTCTTCAGAGAGGCCTCCATCGCAAAAACTGTGATGATGGTAATCAAAAACAATAGGAATTCCACTAATTTTATAGACTCCATCATATAGTTCTTGTGCTGAATAAAGACTTTCTTTATCATCATTTTCTACTGTGAGTCTGGATCTAACAGAATTAGAAAGTTTTTCTAGATTAGAATTAAAAACATTGAGGGCAGCAGCTTTATCATCATAAGCTGCTCCTACATGAATATTAATTTTATAATAAGGTGTTTTCTCTAGACCCATTAAATCAAAAATTTTACCATGTATTTCTAAATCTCTAACTGTATTATTAACAATTTTTTGATCTGAAGAGACTAGTTTATTAAAAGGACCAGGGTGGAAACTAAGTCTTTGTCCAAATTGCTTAGCAAGACTTCCAGCAGTTTGTAGATTCTGCTGTATACTTTCAAAATGAGGTAGATCTTCAAATTGATATTCAGAAGCCCATGGAAAAATTTCTGAGCTTAAACGATAGAATTTAATACCATTTTCCTCATTCCATTTGATAATTTTAACCAAATCTTGGCAATTTTCTAGAGCCAGCTCAGAAGCATATTGAATGCCTTTATCATCAAAAGTTTTTCTAATCATGCTGCGATTAGTCATAATTCTGTTCTTTTTAGGCAGACTGGAAAGTTTTGTATTAATACAAGCATAACCAAATGCATTACCATTAGAATTGACAAAAATTTTAGACATATTTTCCTTTTTATTTGCTAATTTTATCTAGAATAAAAACAAAAGGATAAGAACTAGATTCTTTTAATTCTATAATTTCCCAATTTCCAATATCATTGGTAATTAAGTCTTCTATTGGAGACTTCAATTTTCTAGATTTAGAAATAGCTGATTTTATAGAAGAGGAAATATAACCTTTAGATATCCAGGTTCTTCCTCTCTTAGTCCAAATAATTTGTTTGTAACCAACAGTTTTTAAAAAAAGTCCAGTCTTTAAATTTTTTATTTTATATCCATGAACTTTATCTTCTTCTTTTTGTTTTGACATTTTTTAAACCTTAGAAAAATTTTTAAGAGCAATTTCTTCGGTGTATATTTCATACAGAGATCGCGGTTCTTTTGTTAAATTTTTTATTTCAAGATAAGCTTCCCACTCAAGGATGGCAGAAACAGCAGATTTTTTATCTGCAAATTCACCATGGGCTTCTAATTCAATAATGCTTCTTCCATCAGAGAGAGTGTAATATGATGCATCACAATTTTTTAAATTCCAAATCCAAGCTTCTTTATAGATCTGAAAAGATTTTTCATATCCTAAAAGGGATAGGAAGCTAGAAACGGATAAATCATCATTTAGAGATACATCTAAATTAATTTCTTTTCTAATTAAATTAGACACCTCTTTTCTTTTAAGGGTTAGTTCAAACTTATCCGCGCCCTTTCTAAAACGTATGAAATCTTCCGGGTGGCTTCCCCTTCGGATATAGTAATCATCGCAAGAAACAACATAATGAGATTTTATTACCATCGGACTATGGTGATTTCTAATCCTGGTTTCAAAATCTTCTTTAGTAAAATTATTTGCCCAATATTTTTGTTCAATTTCTATAAGATTATTCATCAATATAATTTCCTCTTTGAATAACTGGAATGTAATTGTTTAAAAATTTTAAAGCCTCTTCATTGTAGAGATTTTTATAATAGACTTCTTTAATTCCAGCATTAATAATTGCTTTTGAACACATATAACATGGAGAATGTGTTACATACATAATTTTATCTTGGTGATTAGCAAAGTCAGCTTTAATTAGAGCATTAATTTCAGCATGAATAAATCCAGATTGACCAGACTGCATTGAGTCTCGTTCATTTGCGCCGCCTTTATGATCTCCATTATAACCAAGAGCTAAAACTCTTGTATTATCTTTTGAGACAATAACACAACCAACTTTAAATTTAGGATCGACAGATCTTTTGGAAACAAGTTCAGCCATTTGAATCCAAAGTTCATCCCAAGATATTCTATCCATAGATTCCATCCATATAATTTTTTTTAAAAACTTTTAAGATCTGAGAAGAAATATCTTCTTGACCCAAAAAAATGGGAGATAGCAACCATCTAAAATCTTTCCATTTAAGCGCCATGTCTTTTCTAGACATATTAGCATTATAATCTTTTTTCATTTTTAAATATATAGAATTAATTTCTTCTGAAAAAGATTTATAATATTGAGAAATAAAATTGATATCTTTAGTAATTTCTAAAAAAAATTCATCCGGAATTTTTAGATCGCCTATGATAGAAGAATTTCCTTTTTCTTTAAAATCTTTCCAGATTGCAAACTTAGATTCTCTGCCAAGAGTTCCGGTGATGACCTTGTGCAGCTGAACATATAAATTAGATTTAATCTTAACTTTAAGACCATCATGAAAAGTAACAACAACACCTTCAAAATTTGGATCTTTATTTTCTTTTATCTTTTGATAAAGATCATCTATTGAACTTGCCTCAAAAATAATAGGTCTAGTACACCCTATCTTTTTGGCAAAAAAGTCTACCTCTTTTCTGGAGAATTCAATTCCAGTTTCAATATTAATGATTGATAGCAGGATGAGTTCATCCTGTTTGTACCCTCTAGATACATTGATATTTGAAGGTCCTACTAACTCAAATAGTAGAGTATTTTTCTTAGAGAGTTCTTCTACTTCTTTTCTAGTACCATCTTCCAAGCAGTAGGATGTTTGCCATAGAGTTTGTGCAAGTCTCGCTTGATCAGAATGAAAAGAACCTCTAGTTGCAAAATTAATCTTATTGTTAAAATAATAAGAAATTATTAATGAGCCATCTTCTTTTACTTGAATATATGAAAGTTTTTTATCAGAGAAGTCTTGTAAGACTTCTTCTATGTTAAAGAATTTAGAAAATGGCCTAGCAATACAGGTCTCATCACTAAAGATGAGACCACGACATAATATGTTTGTCTCATTCCATAATTTGGAAAACTGACACTCTTCTGTGTAATTATATCCAATTACATTAGAATAGTCTGAATGCCTAAATTCTCTTACCCTGCCCTCTAGGACTTCTGAAAGAAAAAGTTTCTTGTCAATAGTATGCATTTGTCAATCCAGAAATTGCTCAAGAATATTAATATTTATTGACAAATTTATTTTTTTATCTAAAATTTAATCTTGTGCTTCCATTCTAATATCATCAAATATTGACCATGAATTTTTCACATCATCATTAATTCTTTTTTCTACAATTTTGTTATTACCACCTATATTCCATTCTTTAATATTTCCAATCTCTAATCCATATTCTCCTAGATAATTTTTTCCATTTTTCCAATTATAAATAGTTCCAACTACACCATCTTCCCATTCTATAATCCATTCTACATCAATCTTATAGAAATCAATTCCTTCCATTGGTTTTCCATATTTTTTTACTATTTCATCATAAGATGCAGTAAGATAACCCTGAAGACATGTTCCACATGGGTTTGCTTTATTAATGCTGTTAATTTTAGGCATAGATAAATCCAATAAAAATAAAATAGTTAAAATTTTTATTTAATTGTAATATAATTTGATATTTCATTAAATCTGTTTTGATCAAAGTTAAAAGAACTATCTGGTAATGGAATGTTAATGGAGTCTGTTTCTAACAATATTTCTTTTCTAATTTTGATTTTTTGTGATAAATTATTTATTAATGATAACAATTCTTGTTGTTTGATTTTCAAATTTTCTAAATCAGATTGCATAACTGCATAGCCTACATCAGAAATCAAAACAGATGGAAGTCTTTCTCTTTCATATTCTAATTTTAATTTATTTTTTTCATCAATATAAAGATCTCTTTGTTTTTTTAAAGCAAAAAAATCTTCTATTTCGTTTTGCATATCTTTATATTGATTTAATTCTAGTTCCAAGTTACAGGAAAAATGTTGTCCACCGCCTCCAGAGCAGATTTTTATCCCTGGAATTATACTTATAATATCTGAAAAATAAATACTATAATTACTATTGATTATTTTATCAATATGATAATATTTTATAATAAATTTGTTATAATCTTTTTTTAAAATTCCATATTCTTGGAGAATATTGGAAAGATTTTGTTTTTTAGTTTTTCTGTTTATTTCACCAGAAATTGTAAAAGAAATTTTTTCTTTTTTTACATTTAGTATTTGTATATAATTAATTTTTAAATTTTGATCAAAACTATCGGCTGCAAGAATTAAAGCCGGACCGAGTTTTTCCAACCTGCTGAGTGCAACATTTGGATTAGTTGGAATTAGATTATTTTTAAATATATTTAAATATTTATCATGAATAAATTTACGAAAATTATTTTCTTTTTCTTTAAGATTTTTTTCTTTATTATGTTTATTAATGCATTTTTCTACATCTAGTTCTTTTTTATAAATTTTCTTGCAAAAAGAACACATAAAGGCGTCAACAATTTTTATTTGGGCAGTCATTACCTGTTTCCTTCAATATAGAATTGAACTGCTTCATTAACAAAAATTTCAAATGCTTTTTCAAAATCTATTTTTTTATCAGAAGAAACTTTTAATATATTTTTCATCATTTTTAATTGATCATTATTTAAATCAAAAATAACTGTAGCTGTTCCATCTGTATTTTCAATTATCTCTATAATTTCAAACATTACAACCATCTGTTTGACAAGAGTTGCAACCCTCTGGAGAACAACAGCCTCCACAGAGGGAGTCGCATCCAGGATTTAAGACATTCTCATATCTGGGCCACTCCATCATCATAGATTCTAAAGCCTCTGCCTGAGATTCAAATGGTCCCCAAAAAATAAGTCCTGAAACTTGACAGTACCAGCCAGGATTTTTATTGCCATTAGCATCCTGCTCTTCCCAAAAAATAGTATAAGAATTTTTCATTTTTACTCCTATTGTAAAATGTAAACTTTCATATTTGAAGTCAAATAAGCAATTTCGGCTTCAAAAACTGGAAGTCCTGTCTCTACAAAAATAAAATTATCAAATTTATACGGATTGTAAGTAATTTCTTTAAATCCAATATTTTTTAATATATCAATAGTAAATAAATTCTGAGTAGAGTTATTTTTGTAAGTAACAAAACCTCTAACTCCTGCGTGAACTGTTTTCTTTTTAGTTTTCCTTACTCTATCTCTACCTGCTTGGGATACGACCATTTTTGGTTTAAAGATAATAACTTCTAAAGGTCTATCAACTACCTTGCCATTTGATAGTTTTTGACTCCAAGTTTTAGTTTTAAGATTTCTATATAAAAAAGATTTATTTAGAAATGTCAAATGATCTCCATATTTTTGGCAAAAAACTACAATCTAACACCCCTAGTCTAATCACCGCTACTATTTTTTCCACAGGATAATTTTGGAGCAGGAAATATTTTATATTTTAGATATTTAAATATCTCTATAAGAAATGTCGTATTTTATTTTTGACCATAGTGGATAAATTTCAGATCTAATTAATAAAGTAGAGTTTAATTCTTTAAAATAAAATTTATTATTATTATTATTATTATTATTATTTTCTATAAATTTTATTGGATAAACTTTATTAATTTTTGATAAAATATTTTTTAAATCATTTGAAATATTTTTTACATGTTGTTGATTTTTACAACAAATTAAAATTGTTTTATTTTTTTCTAATAAAGTGGAAATAATATTTATAATTAAATTAGTTGTTTTTCCGGTATGCTATCTGTATTTAGAATTTGTTGAAAATTAAGGAATTATTGTATATTTTATACTAATAAAACTCCACTATATAAGGGCTGTCAAATGATTAGATCCACGCAAGTTACGACTAAATTTGCCAACCCGGGAAAAACTCAAATTCTTTCTAACTTTCTTCTGGAATATAGGCAGGCCGTTTCCTTTTTCGTAGATTTGCTTTGGGAACTTGAAAAAGTGCCAACCCTACCTCCTTTAGAAATAACTTCCAAGGTTAAAACGATACTTTCTGCGAGAGCAAAGCAGGCCGCAGCAAAACAAGCTTCCGCAATTGTTAGAGGGACGAGAACTAAGGAAAACCGTAGATTATGGCAAATAGCGAAGTTTAAGAAGGAAGGCGCCTTTAAAAAAGCAAGAAAACTAGAAGCTATTTACAACAAAACCAAGGCTTCAAAGCCAGATATTTTTTCTATTTCTCCAGAGTTAGATTCAAGATTTGTTAAAATCGACTTAGAAAATAGAACCTGCTTTGATGGTTGGGTTACAATTTCTTCAACTGGGTTTCCAAAGATACAAATTCCATTTAAGAGAACAAAGCATTTTAACAAACTGCTAGTAAATGGTTCTATAAAAACCGGTGTTAGGCTTTCAAAGAAAAGCATTTCTTTTAACTTTGATCTTATAGAGCCGCAAAAACGGGGAAATGGTTCTGCCTTAGGAATTGATGTAGGGCAGAATTCAATTTTAACCTGCTCTAGCGGTCAGGCTATTAACGAAGATTTTCACGGTCACTCTTATAAAAGTATTTGTCAAAAATTATCCAAGAAAAAGAAGGGTTCTAAAGGCTTTGCGCGAGCTGAAAAACACCGCTCAAACTATATGGGGTGGGCGTTAAATCAACTAGATTTAACGGGAATTAAAGAAGTTAGAAGAGAGAGAATTAAAGGATTGAGAGTCGGAAAATATACGTCACGATTGCTTTCTCATTGGAATTACGGAGAACTATTCGAAAGGCTGGATAGGAAACTAATGGAGTCTGGTGTCCAGATTACTTTAGTTTCTCCAACTTACACATCTCAAAGATGTTCTCAGTGTGGCTGGGTACGGAAGTCAAATAGAAAGGGTTTGCTATTTAAGTGTTCATCTTGCGGTTTCGCCGCAAATGCGGATTTAAACGGAGCCATTAATATTGGACTTCTGCTTCCTGCAATAAGCAAGGAAGCGCGGTTAAGCGGAATCAATAAGAAAGGTTTCTATTGGTTTGGCTTAGAACAGGAGCTTATAGTCCCTGTTACCCAAGAAGCTTTGTTATTGGAATAAATTTCAATATTCAAAGTAACTATGTCTAAAAATATCAGATTCTTTAGAAGATGGATGAAGATTGAATAAATTATTTACAATCATTTTTTCTTTAAAAATTTGTGGATCTTCTAAATTTAGAATTTGATAAATTATTTTTGAAGATAAATAGTTCTAAAAAATATTGAAAATTATTCATTTTCAGATTTTTGTTGCTTTGGGGCCGCAGAGACTATAAGCTCCTGCTCTGAAGAAAGCCAATAAAACCCAGTTCTATTTTCCTTCCCCAATCGTTGCTCCCTACTTATCGCAGGAAGCTCAAAGGAGATATTCTTGGCAGCATTTAAGTCCGAATCTAACGAAAATCCGCAAGACAAGCACTTAAACAACTTACCCTTCCTATTTCCCTTACGAACCCAGCCGCACGAAGAACATCTTTGGCTTGTATAGGTAGAACAAATCTTAACAATCTGGACGCCAGCATCATTAAGTTTGGAATCTAGCCTACCAAAAAGTTCCGCATAATTCCAATGAGAAAGTTTTCGATTAACTCGCCTACCATTCCTCATGTTTTTAATATTTTCTCGTTTAACAACTTTAACGCCAGAAAGGTTTAGCTGATTTACAGACCAATTGATATAATTAGATCTGTGAGCTTCTGCTCTTCTAAAAGCTTTAGAACCTTTCTTTTTTCTTGATAACTTCTCACAGATAGATTTATAACTATGCCCGTGAAAATCTTTGCTAATTACTTGACCGTCAGAACATGATATAATTTCATTTTGGCCAATATCGATTCCAAGAACCTCTCCCGACTCAACTTTTTTCGGCATGTCAAATTCAAACATAAATGTTAAATCATTTTTTGACAATCTGATGCAGGATTTAATTTTTCCATTAACCAACATTTTGTTAAAATGTTTTGTTTTCTTGAATGGAATTCTTATAGATAGACTATTACCGAGAGAGCCTAAAATAACCCATCCATCAAACTTTCCAGATTTGGAAAACTTTATTGTAACAAATCGAGAGTCTAATTCTGGCTTAACGCTTTTAATATCAGGCTTCGAGCAAATATTTTTATTATAAATCTCTTGAAGTTTTCTTGCTTTCTTATTCATGCCTTGAGATTTAAATTTATTTATCTGATAAAGTCTTTTTGCCTGTTTCGTTCTCGTCCCTCTAACTATTGCAGAAGCTTGCTTTCCAGCCGCTTGGATAGCTCTTGCTGACAACCAGGTTTTGATACCTCCTGTCAGATTCTTATCAGCCATTTTTGGAACATCAGCCATTGGCCAAAACCGATCCACAAATTCAGAGACAACTTTCTGATATTCTAAAATAAAAAGATAGAGATTTTCTTTTTTATTTGAACGGGCAAACCTTACAGAAGTTTTTGTCGATTTTATGTTTACAGTCTTTTTTTTAAAATGATTAGACCTCTGATTCATTTTTGCACAGTTCTTTTATTAGCCTTTCGGTTTTTTGTTTACTTCTTCTGTTTCCATAAATCCTTGCGCAAAAAGAGGTTACAAGGGATACGAAATCTTGCATCAGATCGGACTCACTCTCTTGTGCCTCATTAATTACAATTATCTCACCATCAAACATTGTCTTAATATATAGGAAGCCAAATCTAGTAAGCCTATCCTTATGTTCAACAATAATTCTTGTGGCTTTTTTATCTTTTAAAATTTTCTGAAGCTTTTGCCTATTATCGTTTAATCCGCTAGCACATTCCTTAACAACTTCATGTACGACCCAGCCTTTTGCGCTGCAAAATTGAGAAACTCTGTCTGCTTGAGAATTTAAATTTGCTCGATTCTCTGATGAGCTAACCCTCGCATAAACGATGTTATATTCCGGTTTATTATTTTTTTTATCATCAATTTCAATTAAAATTGTCCCAGATTCTAATTGGATTGCGTTTGGAATATCTCCTCTCTTCCAAACATTGAATGCACCACGATATGTATAATTATTTATCTTTGCCCACTCTGATAGTTTAATTTTTTTCATTTTAATATTCCATTTACTTATAATGAAATATTACTATAAATTTCATAATCATTCAATTGAATGTTTAAAAAAATTTCATACATTTTTCTAATAATATTTATTTATTTTTTATGATTAAAAGAAGTAAATTAATAGAAAATTTTTTAAAGATAGCTAAACAAGAAGATATCTCTGGTCCAGTTATGGCAATTGGTGGAGCAGAAGATAAAACAAATCATAGCAAAGTCTTAAAAGAATTTTTTAATCTTGCCGGTGGTAAAAATTGTGATATTACAATTATTCCTTGGGCATCTGAAAAGAAAAATGCTGGAGAAAATTATAAAAAATTATTTGAAGATTTTGGAGCAAAAAAAGTTTTCTTACTTAAAGATAAATCTAGAGATAAAACTTTGGATGCAATCGAAAGATCTGCAGCAATCTTTTTTGTCGGAGGAGATCAAAAAAGATTATTAGATGCTTTAGATGAATTAGATTTAATGCATGAAATTAAAGTTTATCATAAAAGTGGAACTCTAATAGGAGGCACTTCCGCTGGTGCTTCTATTTTAAGTACTCACATGCCATATTGGGATTCTAATAAAGAAAAAATGATTTATTTTAGAGGTTTAGATTTAGTACCTAATTCTATTATTGATCAACATTTTTCTCAAAGAAATAGATCCAATAGACTTAAATCAGGAGTTGCAAGATTTAAAAATTCTATTGGATATGGAATAGATGAGGACACAGCTTTAATTTTTAAAGAAAAAGAAAAACCAAAAAAAATTGGATCTGGAGAAGTTTTAATTATTGATTAAAATCCAGCCCCAGATTTAATTGATTTAATTTCTTTTCCAAGATTTGAAGAAAATTCTTTTGCTGATAAGATCATATCTTCATCATTTATGATTAATGAAGATCTTAAAAAAGCTCTATTAGCAGCAGAAAGATAAATTCCTTTAGCAAAAGAAAGTGAATGTCCTTTACATACAGTGGTAACAAAATCAAGAGATTCATCTGTAAGATGATCACCATCTGAAATTTTTTTTATAAATTCTCTAATGACAGATTCTGATGGTGCTTCAAATGGTATTCTTAGATCAAATCTTCCTGGTCGGCACAGAACCTGTGAGTCTATCTTTTCAGGATTATTGGCAGTAGCAATAATAATACTATTTTTTCTTTGAAATACTCCATCCAAAGAATTAAGAAGAGTTGAAAAAGAAACTGGTAATTTAACAGTTTCTTCTTTAGAAAAGAATCTATCTATATCTTCTAAGAGAAGAATCCTTATTCTAGGATTTGTTTCATAATTTTCTTGTTCAAGTTTTCTGGGCCTATAAAAAGAATCTAATATAGAATCTTCCATTTCATTTCTATTAGATTCTTTTCCTATAATCCATTTTTGAAAAGCAGTGTCTGGATCATCATATTTTCCTGTAAAAGAAAAAGATTCTGGTTTTGAACAAAAAAAATCAGATATAGCCCTAATAACTGATGTTTTACCATTTCCAGGTGGACCATATAATAAATATGATCTAGAATATGGTAAATCTTTTTGATCAAACCATTTTTTAGACATTGAAAAAAATTCAATATCTCTTTTTAGAGAAAGAGTTTTTTCTGTCCAGAATACTTTTTCTAATGATTTTGCATTATATGCATCTGGAGTTAATTTCCAGTTTTCTATAATTTCTTTAATTTTTAAGAAATTTATTTTTTTACAGATCCATCCCATTTGAGATTGATATAAAATAATATTTGTATTTTTTATTTTAAATACTTGAGAGTTAGATAATTTTAATCTATCATGTTCAACTGTAAATTTATGATGATAGGAAAAATCAATTACTGGCTCAAATAAACTATCTAATATTTTATTTTCTATTTCGACAGATTCTATCAGAAGAGATGTTAAATCATCTGTGCTGCATTCAAAAAGATTTGTCAAATAATAAGCTTGAGACTTAATAATATGTAAAGGACTATCCGCCGCTTTAAAAACATAACTAATATTATCTTTTGGCGTAATAGATTTGGGAATGTCTGCTGGTTCAGTTGAACTCATTTTATTCTCCAATAATTTATAATTATTATCTAGTTAAATAACTATTTCCAACTAATTTATAAATAATTTTTTTATTTAAAATAAATGTTGAATTAAAATTTAAAACTTCAAACGGTATATCTGCTCTGATTACAATTCCTTCTCTAATGTGATTTCCACCTAAAAGAGTTTTTCCCTCTGCCAATTCCGCTATATGAGGTGGGATGCCTCCACTCGTATCCCACGTAGTTTTAGTTATAACTGGAACTGTTTGGAGACCTATTTCTTGACATAATATTTCTAAAGATTCCCATGATAAGTATCTTTGGGCATTAGAATCCCAGCAATCAAACACTACAAAAGAAACATCATTTTCTAAATTATATTTTAGATCTTGAACTTTTCCATATATCTCACCATATATAACCATTCCTGGTTTTGATGCTAGTTTTTCTTTTAAAGAAAATTTTTCTGCAATATCCCACCATAAGCCTCCGGTCCGTGGAGTTTCCGGTTCTTTCTTAAAAAGTGTTCTAGATCTTGCCCAAAATTTTAATTCTCCTTCATATGGAAGCCAGCCATATGAAGCATTTGTTCCATGAATTTTTTCTGTAATATATACAGTTGTTCCATTTGGAATTTCTTTCCAATTTTTATTAATGGATTCTACATCATATTTAGATGTAGGAAGAAGTAAATATGGTCCGTCAATGGATTTGCCGGAATAAAAGCTGCCGCTATCCTTGGGTGCTGGAGTAACGTATTTTTTTAATTTTAAGATTTCGGATATTTCTTTAGAATTTTTTTTCAACCAATCTTCTTCTGCTGGTATTAAAAGTCCTCTACTTACTATACCTCTTAGTTTTAAGGCTTTAACTCTAGCATATCCATCTGCTTTTGCTATTTTTTGTAAAAAAGAAAATAAAGGATTATCTACTGGAACCATTGGTTCATTTACAGAATCAATCCAAATTCCCCAATCTTCTTTTTTAAATTGTCCTTTTTTAACTACTGCAAAATTAATATTAGAACCATCTGGAGAGACTAAATCTAATAAATCTGCATTAGGATGTGAAATTACATCATAAATTTTAACTAATTCAGCTAATGGATTAGCTTCTGAAAATTCTGAAAATTTTAAATCATTTAATTCTTTAGACATTTTTTTTTATAGAGTCAAGTGTTGTTTCTAAACTATTTAACCAATTATTACTAATTTCTAGTTCTTTACCATCTTCTTCTTTAGGCCAACCTCTTTTGGACCAATCTTCAAGCATAGCCCTCCAAACTTCTATTGGAATTTGGAGGGTAACATTATTTTTTAAAATAGAATATTGATTTTCTTCAAATTTTAAATAAACATTTGATCTATCAAAACATTCTTCCCAGAGATGAAACTTGGGTCCATGAGAGATGGTTATTTTTGTACTCATTTCTTTTCCGAATTATATTCTTCAATTTCTGCATCAATAACAATAGAGAGACCTCCATCATTTTTAAAATTTAAAATAAAATTATTATTTAATAATAAAGTAAATGCTAAATTATCATATGGCAAATTTTTTCCCAGCCAGGCAACTATGGCATTTTTTACTTCTAAATTATTTAAATGAATAGTTTTTAAATTTGTAATTTTCATAAAAATAACTTTTTAAATATCCAAAGTAATTGGTGGATTAACTGGACGATATTTTCTATCACAGGATGAGGCATTTATAAATGTAGTTTTTTCAACTACTTTTATTCCGTAACCCTCGTGGATATGTCCCATTACATGATATTTTGGTTTTATTCTATTTTGAATCTCATAAAAAAGAGTTTTACATCCAACATTATTTCCTTCATCAGTTCTATCTAGAATTTCAAATGGTGGACCATGAGTTATCAAGATATCAATATTTTCTGGAATAATACTCCAAACTTTGATTAATTTATCATAATCAGCATTAAAAGCCCAATCATAAAATCTTGGAGTCCAAGGTGATCCATAAATTTTTAAACCCATAACTTCTATTATACTATCCTGTAGATAAGTGATAGATGGGTGTTCTAACAGCAGGGCTCTAGAAAGATTGAAATCTCTTTCAAAGAGAAAGTCATGGTTTCCAGCCACATATATTTTATGCTTTGCTGGCTGTTGCGATAGCCAGCTTAAAAAAGAAACAATCTCTTGTATGCTACCCCTTCCAGTTGCATCGCCAGCATGAATTAAAATATCTGATTCTGGAATTTTTATTTTATGATGTTGGTTATGAGTATCGGAAATAAAAGTTATTTTTGGCATAATATATTCTCAATATTCAAATGTATTCTCTACCATGGAAATTAGATCTCCATCTAAAGCAAGTCTTTCATCTGCATATTTTATCATTAAATTGTTCGGCATAAAATGAGATTTTCCTTTTTTATAAAGATCTTCTGATTGAAAGACATCAATATCTGATATTATCTTTACAGCATCTCTATAACCATAATGAGGGCATAGAGCTATGATGGCTGCTGCCGATGATCTAGATATTCCTGCATAACAATGAGTTAATAACTTTGTCCCCTTTCTGTATCTAGTGGCTCCAAAATGAAAAATTTCATCAACATCATCTCTAGTTGGATGTTTATATTTTTCTTTGTCATAAGATGAAAATGGTTCAAAACAAATATTATGAAAATTCATTTGTAAGTTAGGAACATCTTTTATTAAGATAGGATTACACATTTGTGGATCAACAATAGATATTACTGCATCTGGATTATAAATATTAAATTCAATTTGAAATCTTTTTAAGGAAGTAATTAACACTGACATTAGATTTTCTATTTAATTAAATTGCTTATTAATTATATGAACTACGTTGTTAGTAATAACCTGAATTAATCATATCTTTGATTGCAGATTCAAGTGAATTAGCATATGCAGATGGTCCGTACTCAGAATATGTTTCGTAGTACCATTTATAATCTCCATCTTTCATTTTTTTGATGAATCCCAAAAGCTTCTTATCCTTGAGAATAATCCATCCCTTGTCTCCGCTAATTATAGCAGAAATTTTTTTAATCCCTGTAAGCATTATGACCTCTTATCACTTCTTGAATCTCTTTGTCATCTTCTGTTTGGAGTGACAGAAGGGCATCGAGAAAAGGCTTAAACCTTTCTTTGACAAAACCATCGGATTGAATAGAATAAAATTCTGTATCTCCATCCTTCTCAATTTCTACATTAAAGTCCAAACCCATTACAACATAAGATACCCAACGCTTCTTGCTCATTTTGAACTCCTGTAAAGTGTTTCCCAAGCAAAAGAATAACAATCAAGAAGAACCTCCTGCGGGAGAAAGCCTTTAGATTCTTCTATGCTTTTGATTAATTTTACTTGACTTTTAATTCTTGTCGATGGAAACCAAATGTCAGGATACAAACCACAATCTTCTGGAATTAACAACCTACAATATAGTGGATCGATACCAGCAGTCATTCCACCATCGCTTTTTCTCCATCCTATCTGAATGATTCCTTTTGGATAGAGTAAAAATTCTTTAATAATATTAACTGTCATTTATTCTCCAAGATAAAGTAAAATATCAAATTTTTCTTTATTAATTCCATTAACTTCATATGGACCATAATATCCATTTGATCTTTTGAATTTTGATAAAAAATCCTTAGTTGTGATAAATATATCATTATGATGATAATCACAAAAAATATAAAGTTTTAGAGAAAATGCTAGATCAATGTCTTTTTCAATTAACTGGCAAAGAGTTGTGGTTTTATTATTCATTTATTTTGATTCTTTAGATTCCAGAGTCTTTGCTCAGCAGCAAAAATTCTATCATCCAAACCATCATAGCGCCAGAGGGTAGAATCATGGTACCATCTTCTTGCATCTTCTACAGCACTAATATATTCCTCAAATGCTTCGACACATTCTTTAAGTTGTGTTTGGAGCAGATTAATTTTTTCATCTTGAGTCATTTTTTTACTTATTATGGATGAATAAAATTTTAAAAATTACATTTTTTACATTCATCATTCCACCACTGAAATTGAATAGGACCAATAGAGAATAAACAATGTGGGCCATCGTACCAAAAATGATGTTCTCCCCAAAGCCAATTCTTCATGATTGAAATAGAAAAAACTCTGATATGACTATCATGCCAGTTTTCTTTTATTTTAGCCTGATGAACAAATCCTATAAAATTTTTATCTATTTGAAATGTCCAGCGAAAGGCGGTACATGGAAAGCCATCTCTTGTTTCTGGAATTTCTTTAAATGGAATCAACATTATATAACTCGTTTATAAGTAATATTTTATTTAATAATAAGATAAAACTTTACATTTAAGATATTTAAAACCGGGATATTCTTTTTCTATAATATCAAAAGATAATTGATCAATTATATCTGGAAGTGGTATTTTAAAATCTAAAATTTCAAATTGTCTAACAAAAATGGTATCTGCTTCTACAAAATCTGGATCTGAACTTGCCCAGATCTCGACTACTGCATTGATTTCTTTCATCTATCATCCTTTCCACCTCCATCACAATATATTATATGAAATAATTTTATTGTATTTTTTATCCTAACATTGGAAAGAATGTTATCTCACGAAGAGATTGCTTATTGGCCAGGATGCAAATTAAACGTTCAACGCCAAGACCAAGACCGCTACATGGCGGACAACCGTACTCCAGAGCCTCTAGAAAAGCCTCGTCAAGCATCATAGCTTCATGATCGCCACCTGCCTTCTGTACGGCCTGTTCTCCTAGAAGAGTGCGCTGTAGAGTAGGCTCTACAAGCTCTGTGTAACACTTAACAATTTCCCAGCCTCCAATAATTAGTTGCCATTGTTCTACAGTAGAATCATCATCTGACTTTCTAGCAGCCATTGGAGACATATGGGCCGGATAATCTTCCACATAAACTGGCTGAATTAAAGTTGGCCGAATCTTCTTCTTAAAAATTTCATCTGCATCAGAAGCCGACATAGAATCAGGTGAGGGTAGACCAGCCTTGGAAAAAAGATCTCGATACTTTACAGTCGGAATATCTGTAAAGTTAAGATCATATTCTCCCCACTTAACTGACTCTCTTTGAAAACCAAGACGAATTAAAAGTGTTTCAATAAAATAATTAAAAAGATTCTTATTATCTTGATAATTAGCATAAGCTATATACCATTCAAGAGAATCAAATTCTTGAAGATGAGATCTATCCAAACCTTCATTTCTAAATGACTTATTTAGTTCATAGATTTTATCAAAACCCCCTACCATCATCATCTTTAGATGAGTTTCTGGCGCAATCCTTAGGTAAAGATCCTTACCTAGTGCATTATGGTGAGTTATAAATGGTCTAGCAATAGCGCCAGAAGCCTGCGCTGTAAGCATTGGGGTCTCTACTTCTAGAAAAGATTCTTCATCAAGAATTCTTCTAATTGTAGAGATTATCTTTGAGCGAAGTCTGAAAACAGAAGCTGCTTCAATATCAATAGATGTTTCAAGATAACGCTTTCTAAACCTTAGCTCTTCATCAGAAATACCATAAAATGTACTTGGAATTCCTATAATAGGACGATTAAGAACCTTTGCATTATTTACTAGAATAGATCTCTCACCAGTTGAAGAATCCCATACCACACCACTAACCTGAATGTGGCATCCAATAATAATTTCTGAGATAAGAGACTTATAAAGTTCTGATCCTCCTACGTCATCACGGCGAAAACACAATTGAATTTTTCCAGTAGCATCTTGTATATGCCCAAAACTAACATTCCCCATTCTTCGGAATGATACAATTCTTCCTGCCGTAGAAATCTCACTATTAAGATGAAGTCTAGAGGTTTGTTCAATAGTTTGATTCTTAATCATTTTTTCCTTATTATATTCTTGCTAAGAATTTTTTAATAATTCTAATGTTGATAATCACAGATATTTAATCTAAGACAATAATCTAAAAATTCATAGTAAAAACTTATACTAGTATAGTTTTTTTTTATATTATTTTAAAAAAATTTGAAGATAATTTCTAGTTTTTATTTTAGATAATTTAAATTTAAATTATTTATATTTTAATAACAAAAAATATTTTGGATGAAATAATGGTATACAAAATTTTATACCTTCACCTTCTACGGGTTATAAAAAATATAACCACCGCTTGCGACAAGTCAAGCGGTGGTTAAATGCTTTTTTAATTTTATTTGATCCTACTATTTTTTATCTTCTAATTCCGCATATTTAATTTTTTCTTCAAATAATTTAAAAAATCTTTTATTGTTTAAATGAAACTCTATATCTGAAATCTTCAAGATCCATTCGATAGTTTTAGATTTAGGATCTTTATTTGGAGAAAAAATATCTTTTTCTAATTGAAAAAAAGTTTTTATAGAATATGTTGAGCTATCATGATAATGATGTCCAATTGATTGATAATAAGCTCTAATTATTTTATTACAAAATTTAAACTCTTTTAAAAGACCAAGATTTAAAACTGGAACTCTATAGTTAAGGGTGGCAATAACAAATGTATCCCCGACTCTAACTTCATTTCCCATGATATCATATAAAAATAAATCTACAGAATCAGCCATTGGTATCTCCAGTTTTTTCTACAGCTAAATCAAAAAATGCTTTTAATTCTAAAATTTTTTTTCTATCAGCAGATAGATAGTCCCAGTAACTATATTGGGAATTATATCCAAAAATATATTTAATAGCAATTAAAATTCTTTTATAGAAAGATTTATTTTGATGTAAAAAAATAGAAGTATAAACTTTTTTATCTTCTGGGTTAATATGATAAGTAATAGTATGTTCTATTGAATGACAAGAACATGAAATTATTTTTTTAGTCATTTTTTACTATATTAGATTTTAAAAAATCTCATTTTTAATTTGTTCCCATTCTTCCAATGATAGTTTGTCTGTTTTTGTCATCATTGTCCAAAAGGTAAGATCTGATAAATCTTTTTCGAAGGTTGGATAAATTTCTTCTAATCTAGACTTTTCTACTTTTTTATATCCTTTGTTTATTTTTTCTTCTATTTTCTTGGTTACAAGAGAATATGGATAATATATTTTTGGATCTAAAGAACTTATAAATTTAGTTTGATATTTAGAGCCTCTTCTTCCCCAAAAAATAAGATATTTTCCATGCATTGGTATCCTTGCAGTATTTTTTGGTTTTATTAATTCAATAATTCCCCAAATTTTATCACTTTGACCCTCTTTATACCAGCCAATAAATTCATATTTTATTTTTTTCATTTTATTGCCTAATTATAGTTTAGTCATTTATTTATAATAATAAAAGAATAATTTTATTTTATAAAACTATCAGATAGTATCTATATTATTATTTTTAAATAAAAAGATATTAATATTAATAAAGCAATTATTTTAATTTAAAAATTATATTCTATATGATATTGAATATGAAAATTGATTATCGGAGCCTGCATTTGGAGTAAATCTTACATAAATCTTTCCATCTGATGAAGTATTTCCATAAGCTCTAATATCTGATTCATCTAATGTTTTTGCAATCAAAACTGAAGTACTTAAATATTTTTGTTCCATAGAATATTCTAGAAATCCGGGTTCATTTCCAATTGAAACTTGATATTCTGTTGCAGAACCACCCTCAAATTTTACCATGACTCTCATAATTTCTATACAGGCGGTTTCTCCGGCAGCCTCTCTTAAGGCTAATTCCAGCTCAGATGCAGAAGAAAAATCTGGAGTTGTAATGCCAGATACTTCAAAAATTCTATTACTCATAAATGTCTCCTAGTAAAAATTAAAAATATTAATAGCAAATATTTTATTTATATTATATTTATTATAAGATAATAGTTTATTATTTAATTTTAATATCTATAATTTTTTAGAAATTGTTAAATTATATTGCAAATATTTATGATATATTAAAATAAATATTTTTGAAATAAAAGCATTAGAGTGCTACCAATAGGTACTGCTAATCCTGCAACAAATGTTATTTTTACTCTATCTTTAAAATTTTTAGCCTCAATAAAAGCATTAGAAGAAAATAAATTTGAAAATGGAATACACATTCCTAATATAGCTTGTGTTATTATTTGGCCATGAGTCATGGCATAGCCATACCATGATCCAAGAAAATTTGCAATTAAAGAAAAGAAAAAAATTATTATTAATTTTTTAAAATTAATAATATTATTTTTCTCTTCTTCGTTTTTCATATTATTTTTTTATTTTTGAATCAATCCACTCTTCCATTATAGTTTTAGACATAATTCCAGATTTTCTAGATATTTCTTTACCATTTTGAAAAAGAATTATAGTTGGAACACCCATAATCTGAAGAGACTGTGAAGTTTTTGGGCTATCGTCAATATCCATATCAAAAAATAAAAGTGAGTCTTTTCTATCCTCTGCTAGAGATTCTAGAATTGGTTTGATAACTTTACATGGTCCGCACCATGTAGCCCCTAATTTTAAAATGACTGGCTTTTCTGCATCTAATAAATAATTTATATCTTTATCACTTATTGTTTTTACAAACATATTTTCTCCATTTATTTATTCATGTTTATTTTATCATAGCAAGACTGGCAAAGATTTTGAATCCAACCTTTTGTTTTAATTTCTGATTTATTCCCACATTCTTCACAAATTTTTCCAGACATGGCTTCGACCATTGTAATCATTCCGGCAATATATTCGTCACCACCATCAACACTAAATCTGAGTGAGCCATATTTTTCTTTTATTTCTCTTACCACAACCTGAAAATATTTCCTCTCTTCTTCATCTAGACCACCTATCATACTATCAACATAGTATTGAATATGTTTACAAATCATATCAATAAGAGTGTACCATCCATCACCGCATTGGAAATAACTACATGTTATATGTACCTCTCCAGATATTTCATCTTCTTGATGAAATATCTTAGGATATTTTTTAATAATTTCTTCCTCTAGCTCTGGAGTCATAATTAATTTTTTCCTTCTATATTTAATGATGTTAAAATTTCTATTTTAGAATCATAAGAATTTTTAATTTTAACTCTACCATCCTGGTGGTACAAAGCAATATAAGAGTTTAAATAACATTTTTCTACACAATGATTTTCTACAAAAAACCAACTTCCTTCTTGTAAATTTTTTTGTATTTCAGAAAATAAACAAATTGAATTATGATTTAAATCTTTTTCTAAAAGATTTTTATCATCTATAATATTTTGATTATTTTTGTATCCATAAACTACAGAATATTTTAATTCTGGACCAGAACCAATATAACCACTAGCTGTAAATTTAAAAGTTTTATTTCCATATTCATGTAATATAGCGCTATAATCTTCTTTAGAAATATAACCCATACTTAAATTTTCTTCTTTCTGAAGTAAATCTACAAGTTTTTTAATATAAATTACAGATTCATTATCTTTTAAAATAAATTTTGAAGTTACATATCTATCAACTAGTAGTGACATTTACTTTCTCTTTTACTTATAATTTTTATATAAAATTATTTTTAATAATAACACTAAGAAATTAAATAATACTTATTCTTTAAGTTGTTTTTTTCTTTCTTCAAATCTTTTTTTCCAAATTTTTATATCTTCAAGTAGATGAGGATTTTCAGTTCTGTAATTTCCAAGGTGGCCAAAAAATAAATGACAATTTACACCATATTTTTTGGTTTCACAAAGAGATATTAAATTTGAAGGTTCTAATTCTAATTCAGGATAAAGATGGAATGGTTTAATATGATGAACTTCTACCTTTAAAGAAGATCCGCAGACATCACATGTAGGATTATTTTTTAGATGAGCTTCTCTTATTTTTGGCCAGTCTGTAGATCTTTTTTGATTCCAATTACGTTTGCCATCAATAAGAACTTCTTTTACTTCTTTAATTTTATTTATCATATCATGATATAAAAAAATAGCAATATATTTATTTTATATTTTTTTTAATCCAATTTATTATCTCAGAGTCTTCTATATAAAAACTATTAGAATTTGATTCAAGTGCTATATTTTCAATAATTTGACCTAATCTTAGATCTGGATTTTTTTCCAGAAATGATATATTAAAGATAAAACTTCATCAATTCTTTTGGGATCTCTTGTCTTAAAACCTTCTTTTAAGTTAAGAATTTTATCAAATAATATAGAATTTATATTTAATATATTTTTCATTTTAATTTTTAATTATTTTTTAAATCTTCAGAATTACTAAATGGACATTCTGCATATGGGCCATCAATATCAAAAACAGGATACTTAGAACAGTCATTAACTATAGTATCTAAAATTGAAAGAATCTCTTCTCTGGCCAACTCTTCTGTTACTCCATCTTCAATATAAACATATGGTTCTATAGGCTCCATAGTACAAGAATGAGGTTGAAGAGGATCTTTCTCAAAGTAAAGCTCTCCTATTCCATAAAATCTAATTTCTGGATTAGATTTCTGATGATATTTAACAATTCCATATCTCCAAGACATAGATGCTCCTATTATTTAAGGTTTTAAAATTTTTTGAATATCAAATAAATATTCGTGAACTATTTTTTTAATAGTTATATCAACTTCCACAATTTGTACTTCTATTAAGAAACTCTTTAATTCCTCTAATCTTTCTGGAAGAAAAGAAGAATTTTTTAATGCATAAGAAATTGAAGCTTTTGCAGCTCCAATGCTTGAATACAGGATTGGAGAGTGTTTGTCACTATTTAAATTAAAAAAATGTTCTTTACGAGTGAAAGCTTTAATCGGAGAGCTATTGGATGGTGGATGATAGATCATGTATTGTTTTTTCATTATAAACTTTATATTATTTTAGTAATAAATATTTTTTATTTTTAATTATAAATTAGTTTTTTAAATTTATATCAGAGCTCTTCATAAATAGCCCAATGTAAAGCTATAAAATCTTCAAGAGCATCTTCTTGGCTATCATAAGAACAATTTTTACTTTTAGCATAAAGAATTTGTTTATCAATTGCATCTTCTACTGTAATTCTACGAGTAATTCTATCATTATCTTTTCCAGGTTCATTGTAAACTAATATTTCAAATAATCCACAATTACATCTATGCCAATCATAATGCCAGGGACAATTTACAGGGTGCCTAGAGTTCTTTAGACTTGATTCCATATTGACCACTCCGAAAATTCTGAAATGTTCATTAACCATTCTCTAAAATCATTTTGTAATAAAATGATAGTTCCTCCTTTAGTTATTTGATAATATCTTGCATCATAAATATATAAACCAAATTTATCTGGAGATTTTTGACAAAAATAAATAATCTTAGCAATTTCATTTTGTTTATCATAAAAATTTATATGTATAGTTACTAAACCTAAATAATTAAGTATAAAAACTTTATGATAATTTTTAATTTTAAATAAAAAATCTTCTTTAATCTCTTCTTTAAGAAAACTTAAAATTTCTTTTTGAGAAAAGTTAGGTTGGACAATCATTCTTTTCTTTTGGTTTCAGCTCTATAGAACCACCCTGTAGTTTAATTTTTTCTACTAGCTGATTCATTTCAATTGGTTTAAATCCAATCTGCTCTACGCAAACTGAATAATATCTTGGATCAATTATTCCATCTTTCATAACACGGCGAGAGTGTAGGTGTCCGTGAACATTAATAGAAAACCTTGCTAAAGATTCCTCGTGAATAGGAATGTGACTTAGGATCATACCATACTGAACGTGAACTCCTCTAATATCTTTAAAATATTGTAGATAGTCTTTAGCTTCAAAAATATCGTGATTTCCTCTGATTAAAATTTTTTTACCATTTAATCTAGAAAGAGTTGCTAAATGTTTCTTTGCAATAACTACGTCTCCAAGGTGATAAACTTTATCACCATCTTTGACTACCTCATTCCATAGCTCTACCATAGCCTCGTCCATTTGAGAGGCATCTTCCCAGGGTCTAAGTTTCTCACCAGTATCCGTAGTAAATTTGCAGATATTATTATGTCCAAAGTGAGTATCGGAAATTAAAAATACTTTCCCCATATTAACCTTTACTATTAAATTTTACAATAGGTAGAACATAAATATTTACAAAAATTCCAATAATTATTCCCATTAAAAAACTTTGAAAGATTGTAGTTTTAAAAACTTCAACAAGTAAAAATGAAAACATAATAACTAAAAAATAATAAAAAATATAAGTAAATAATTTATCTGGATAAGTCATTAATCCACCTTACTTGTAGACTTTATATATTGAGAATACTGTCTGAAATATTCATTTAAAAAAACAGTTCCAGTTTGCATTGTATTCAGACAAAAACCAGGCCCTGGCATAGTAATATAAACTGGATCTGAATTATAAATTATTTCAGTAGGAACACCAGTATATTCATTTCCCATAATAATAATTGTTTTTTTATTCATAGGAAATTGATAATAATTAATATCTACCGCACCTTCACAGATTTCTGCCGAAACAAGATGATAATCATTTTCTCTAGCATATTGCAAAAATTTATTTGGATTAGAAAACTGCATAATTTTTACAAAATCAACAGTAGTTCCAGACCGCGGCCTTAGATAAGAGTAATCTGGAACAGAACCAATAACCATTACAGATTCTGCTCCATAACAAGCAGCGGCACGAATAGTAAGCGCTATATTTTCATCAACTCCAAAATTAACCATACAAATAGATACTGGCATAAATTGCGCTTGTTGCTGTTTCTTTTCATAGCGTTGACGACGAGTTTCAGTTCGATACATTTTAACCACTCTTATTTTAGAAATTTAATATTATAATTTAAGAAGGTTAGATCTAAATTATTTGGGGCTAAATATAATTATTAATCAGCCCAAAATTAAACAGGGGGAGCGAGATAACACCTCGCTCCCCTGAATCTAAGCACAAACCAGATAAAGTCAATAGCCTATTTATTTTTATTTATTTAGCCTTTTAAAATCTATTGTCGTCCCTCTAAGGCTAGACAATAATATCTGCAATTCCCAACTTAACAGCTTCTTCTGCGGATAAATAAACATTTACTTTTTTATTAATCATAGTATTTAATTGTTTAACTGACATATTTGTTTCATCAGATAAAGCCTGAATATAAGATTTTTGCATATGTTTAATTTCCGACATTTCATTTTGAAGAGAATGAAATGGACCAGATGATCCAGCAACTACAGAATGAATCATAATTCTACAATTCTTTCCAATTTTTCTTTGACCCTTAGTACCACAAGCTAATAATAAAACACCAGCAGACATTACTTTTCCAATACCATAAGTAATAATATCGCATTTCTCACGAACGACTCTCATGATATCGTATAAAGCAAACATGTCATCTGCATTACCACCTGGTGTAGAAATAATAAACTCTATAGGTCTTGAAATTTCTTCCATTTCAGAATCAGGATTAGAAGAATCTTTTGGAACTTCTTCCACTCCAGTTTCCGCCATATCCAATAAAGTTCCAATAATTTGGGAAACTTTCAGTTCTTCAACTTCACCATAAAGACCAATTAATCTTGATTCATTATTTTCTTTAATGAATGGAGGAGTTGGAGTATCTAATTCCTCTTCAGTAATATCATCAACTGGTTCTTCAGATAGTTTTTTATTTTTTCTAGATTTATTAAACATCATTTATATACTCCATTTTGTGAAAATTCATTTATATGAAATAAAAATATATCTTTTATTTTATCTATTATATCTAACTCTAAAAATTCTAAAATATTAATTTGATTATCTTGATCCAATCTTATTGATTGGCGTTCAAATAAAACTTCTCCTATTCCAGTGGGTTCTAATACTGGATTTATTACAAATGCAATTTCAGCATAATCTTCTTTATCTTTACATTGATCAAATATTGAAGATGGTATATGAAAAACTATTCCACAAATAATTGGATTTTTTTGTTCAACTATATTTTTTAATATATAAAATTCTTCTTTTTTAAAGATAGAATTAATAACAATTTCATCACTATATAAAATAATACAATCTTTTCCTGATAAAAAATTCAACGAAACAGAATCAGTCCAATTAGAATAAGCTGGATATGATTTTGCTTTTAAATTATCTATAAAGTATTTTGCTGTATTTTTATTTATCCTTATCATTTTTTATTTCTAAATCTAGAGAACTCTCTAAAAGAGAGATGTATCTATCTAGATACCATTTTGCTTTTTTTAAATCTTTAATTAAAGATAATTGTTCAGATTGATTTAATTCATCTATTTTTTTTCCAGCTCGAGAAATATATTTATATACATTTCCAAGATGGAAATTAAAATTCATAACCTCAATAATTTTAATTGTTTCATAGGGATTATCTTTTCCGCCATAATGGTCTGGATGGTTTACAAACTCTTTATTCATTTGGGCTCCAAGAAATAATTTTTATGGCCTTAATATAATCTTTTTTAATTATAAGTCTACAAAATTCATTTTTTAATAAATTAAACAATCTTTATATTAAAAAATAATATTAATAATAAAAAAATAAAACCCCAAGGCAATCTTGGGGTTTTTGATTAATTTATTATTTCAAATATCTCTAATATCATGCTCTCTAGCTAAATACTTTCGCATTCTATCTAATGCTCTAATTTCTAGTTTTCTAACCCATTCTCTAGAAATTTTTAGTTTTTTGGCCAAGTCACGAAAAGTCATAGGATCCTGAGAAAGAAATCTATTTTCTACAATAAACTTTTCATCCTCAGGAAGAATTTTAACAGCAAGAGATATCTTGCTAGCAAAACTATCCTCTATAGCGGAATCAAGAATAAGATCATCTTCCTTACTATCTGGCAAGGTATCAATAATAAAAGTATCCTTATCTTCTCCAATTGGAGTATCTAAACTAGTATCATAACCAGACAAAGTAATCATCATTTGATTGACAGCATCAACCTCTACACCGAGGATTTCTGCAACCTTTTGTGTTTTCTCGTGACCCTCTAGACCCAGAGATTCTGCTTTAGCTTTAGCTTTAGATAGATTAGCAAACATAATTCTACCACTTCTTGTGGTACCCAATCTAACTAAGGAGCGATTATCCATCGTATAACGCTTCTGATAGGCTTTAATCCACCACATAGCATATGTAGCAAAGTTAGCCTCTTTTGTTTTATCAAACTTCTCCGCAGCCTTTAGAAGTCCGCTAAGGCCTTCCTGAAAAAGATCATCATAAAACAAATTAGGATTATACATTTTAATTTTATGAGTTTCAGAAATAACTAACTTCATATTAGAAAGAATTAACTGATCCAAATAATTTTTGTCTCCAGTTTCTTTCCACGATTGATGAAGAGAAATTTGCTGAGAAGCAGGAAGAACTGGATATTGACGACAAGCATTATCCAGCATCTTATTTGATAACATCAGTATTCTCCACTAGCCTTTAATCTTTTAAGGGTTTTTAATTTACGGTTTTCTTTAGCAGCATTTTCCTGCATCTTTTCCCAGTTTTCTTCCCAACCGGCGTTATCATCATCATCTTCATCATCATAATCAGTTTCATCATCATAATCTTCTACTGGGGCAAACATATTCTTTACAGACGACATTTCTTTTACTCTCCTAAGTTTTATTTAGTATTTTTTGTTTTAATAAAAGTTACAGTAATAGTTCCATCTTTATTATTGATTTTACTTCCCTTTCTTACTTTAAAATTTTCTTTTACTGAAGAAGCAATAAAATCACGGCTCCAATTATCAATCTGATATTCATAACCAGAAACACAAGTTACTTCTTCTTTTCCATTTTTTTCTATCCAATTGATTTTAAAATTATCCATAATATCCTACTCTTTCTTTTTTGTTTTAAACCAATTTTTGGAAGTTTTTATAATTTCATCCCAGAGATCATTCCAATCACTAGATTGAACACTTTGCGAAGTCTTATGACAAAGAGCAATAAATTTATTATCCTTCTTATCCTGAAAGACTTCCCATTCTAAGTTAGCAAATTTTCTAATAGTTATAAATTTTAAATTTGTATACAACGCCTAGAACCCCATAAATCACAATATATTCACGGGCTGGCGTTCGTCAAGCGGCAAGAACACTATTTTAAAATCCCCGACATTTCTATTAAGTCGAGGTAATAGTGGGTTATAAAATCTTCTATTTGATCTTGACTGTATTGCGATGAAAAAATCAAAAGAATTCCACCTAATGGATTTTGACATACTGCCACACGATCTAGCTCTATTTTGCTAGCCACATGATTGATTGCATCAATTATGATACTCTTTAATTTTTTTAATTCTAAATAATATTTATAATTTTCTAAATAAAATAAATCTTCAATTTTTGTATTAGAATCATTTAAATTATCATCAATATCAATTGATATTTCAAAAAAATCAATTATATCTTTTATATTAGAATTTTTAATTAAATTAATCTTAGACAAGGCCTCTTCTTTAAAAGAGGCCTGACTAGAAATTGTTAAAGCAAAACAACAAGAATAATTTATTACTGAACCAGAACTATTCTTTGCAGAACTTACTATAGTCGAAGACATTAGTAATCCATTTTCATTACAATCTTTTTTAAAATTTTTTGACCATGGCCTAACCAGTCATAGAATGGCATACCATCAAGATATTTAGAGACCGATGGAATCTCTCCCATATCTTGAATAATATGTTGTTCCGCAACATCTCTTACAGAGACTTTCTTACCATCAGAATTAAGAATTGTAGTATTGGAGCGATCCGCTGCAAGTGATAGAATATCTCTATATTCTTCTTCTGACCAATCATATTTAGACTTTAAATATTCTGCTCTACTATGGTTTAGTCCCACCCCTTTCTCAGCCAGAAAGGGTCCAAGAGCATTATGCAAAATACATCTATGTCTTATATCAGCATGTGTCATCTTAGATAAATCTAAGAAATTATGAATTTCCTGATAATCAGAAGATGTTCCGCCATACTTTTTTACAGTAAAATTAGAATGAATAGAGGGTTTCATGCTACCAACTCTACTTCAACAATTTGAAAAAAAGAAACATGGAAAGCTTCAGCAATTTTAAGCAACTCATCATCTGAGTATTTTTCTACTGGCTTGTCAAATTCCATTTCATAACCAGTGTCTGATAGACATAGTTCTTTGCAAAAATCTTCTAGTGTATCTGAATTAGATATGTCATAATTTTCTTTGATTGCAAAATCTGAAAAAAATCTTGAAGCACAATTTCTTATTTCTGCTGCCTCTCTTTCTTTGAGAAAGGCTTTGGCAATTTCTAAATCCGTAAATGCTTTATAAGGCATTAGATTATCATTTCTGTAATAATGACTATCATCATAGTCCCATCCGGTCCGATTAACAATCCACATTAATCTAGACATTATCACCTCCTAATCAGAGCTTCATTGTTTCCCATTCACCATTCCAATTGGTATAGTGAACTTTTCTAACACCATTTTCTTTCAGAAAGCGTTGACAATGCTTACAGGGCTTTGCCATTGTCGGGACGCCACGCTTACTAAATCTAACAACATTAATTTCTGTAATGTTGGTTCCCTTAATCTTCTTTAGAAGATCCATTTCTGCGTGAAGATGGTAACCCATATTACCGTCTGCATATCGGCGGGCAAATCTTGTTGAGCAGCGATCAGAATTAACCCCATAGACATATGACTTCCCAATCTTTGCCCAAGCAGTCAGGTGAAAGATATGGGAGTTATTTAGAGCCTTATCTTTCAGCTCAATTGGATAGTACACCTTCCATAAAGGACTCCTTTGACCGGCCTGCTTAAAAAGGTGCCAGTCCACCTATTGTATAGGCAGGAAGAAAAATAAGTCAACTTTTTTTTAATCCTCTTCAATTTTAAGCACTAGCTCATCAATACCTGGAAGTATTCGATGCCAATAATCTGGACTTATAATAAAAACTTGTCCTACAGAAAGAGTAAAAGGTATGGAGTTATCAAATTGAAAACTCCAGCCATTTCCAGATAAAACAGTAATCATTCTTTTTCTTTCGTCTCGATGCCATTTAAATTCATCTGGAGACTCTAGATGTGAGAATTTTCTTATAAAACTTTTGCCCGCTCCGGTTTGAGAGTAGGGTCTACCATCGACCTTCAAATGAAAGTCCTAATTGTTCTTTGTATCTGTGAAGATTGCATGACCACCATCTAGCTTTTGTTCTAGGTCCAGGATTATCACAATTATGTCTAGCTAAGAATGATTTTCTTCTTTCTGGGGAATTAGCTTTAATTGACAGATTGGGATCTCCAAAGGTAACAGTTTTAACCCTCCCGGTCGAAGGATCCTTGACATGAACAATAAATTTCTTTCTACCGTATCCCGGATCATTCTTACCCACTCTTCTTGGAGAATTTAATTTTGGTGTTTTTTTCTTTTTATCTGCAGCAGTTTTATCTAATATAATTTCTTCATATAACTCTATAGGAATTGGAAGATCTAAAGGAACCATTTTTCCGTCAAGTTCTGCAAACTTTCCAATGTCTGTTTTTAAAAAAAATGCATCATCAGCAGAAACTTTTAAAGATCCAACTTTCCATAATTCTCGAGATTCATTAAAAAGATTATAGAATGCTTTAGAATAAATTCTAAAAATATTGTTGCCAAGAGGAAGCTCTAGGTCTATATGATATTGTAGCTCTGGAGAGCAAGAGACATCCCCTGCAATCTTTGGTGGTAGATTAGTAATATCATTTGCTATTTTTAAAATTCCAGTAAGAACTTTTTTTCTATTAGTTGTCATAAGATCTCCATTCTATTTTATCTAGATACGCTACTTATATTTATAAATATATTTTATAACCATTTTATTTTTTTAAATTGCCACATTGAAGAAAAAAAATCTTCAATAATTTTAATATCTTCTTTAATAAGTTTTCCATTACTAGCAACTATAATTTTATCATTACCAATAGGTGGCTCTTCATTTGTATTTTTTTTCCAAATTTTTTTATCATCATTTACTTTAACAATGCCAACTGGAACTAAATTTTCTATTCTTTCATTAGAAGGTGGCAGGATAATATCCCACCCCATATCATCTGCTGGATTGATCCAATCACTAAGTTCGCCATAATCAAATGGTAATTTTCTTTTTTTTGATCCAAAACCTTTCCTACTTCCCTTGGGATTATCTAAAAAAACTTTTGGATTTGGATTTTCTTTTAGTAAAGAAAAAAGTTCAGTAATACTTTTTACTTTTATTTTTTTATCTGCTATCTTATAAAATTTAATAATTTTATTGATTCTCATTTTCTATTTTTAAAATATTAGAAGTTAATTGAAAATTATTTTTACTAAAAATAATCTTTCCTTCAAGTAATACATATTTAATATTTCTTGGAATAAGTATAGAATATTGGTATTCCTGTGTAATTCCAGGATCTACAAAAGTATAATGCCAAGACTTTGGTATTAAATTTTCTTGATAAATTCTTTTATCAAAGTTAACTTGATTAAGAATAGTTGCATCACCTTTTTTAAATTTTGAAGTATTTTCAATGCCGCGTACTGTAAGCTCTATTGCAGGAGCTTTAAGTCTAACTTCTCCTAAATTAGAAATAATTAGATTTGTCCATAAAATTTTTTGACCATAAGGGTCTTTGCCTATAATATTTCCAGATATATTCATTTTTACTTTTGGAGCAAAAGATCTTTTAAAAAGATAATTCCAAAGAATCCAAGCTCCAGAAATTAAAGTAAATAATATTGCAAAATTATCTTTCATATTTATTCTTCTAATAAAGTATAGCTAAAAATATCACCGTAACCGGCTTTCACCTGTTTATTACAGAGAGCCATAAATTCTTCAAAATCTGCATCATTAGCAAACACCTGGCAACCAGCAGACCATTTATCTACAACAGTAGAGTTTTTACCAGCTCTATGAATATTAATACCATAAAGACCAGAGCTCTCACCTTGATCAAAATCTAATTCAACATCACGATCTTTATCTCTATATACTGTAACTGTTTTAATTTGTACTAAAGCAGGTTTTACACCTTTATGAAGTCCTATTTTCCAGCACCCTCTCCATTGACCTTCTTTTAAAATAGCTGTACCTAATATATTCATTGGTTGTTGTAGCCAATAATTACCAGGATCTGTTGTAGCTGGCCATGACCATTCTTGCCATTCATTTGCATCATTTTTGCAAATTACATAAATACGATCATCAAATTGATTTGGTTTTCCATCTTTTTTACGAATTCCAATAATATTAAGATCCCATTTATTTTCAAATACTTTATAACCTTTTGCTTCTAATTTTTCTAATAAAATTGGTTTTGACATATTAGTCTCCTTTTTAAATTAATAAATAACTTTATTTTTTAAAATTAATTAGTATAAAATTTTTAAAACTATATTATTTTGTTGACTTAATAGTACTTAATATATAATATAATCTACCTGGATGTAAATCTGGAATTTCATAAATACCAGTTTTTCTAAAAGAAATAATTCCAGAATGAGAAAGTGCATGAGCAATCCAGGATGAACAATACCATCTTCTTCTTGACTTAATAATACATGGCAATACTTGAGATAACAACATTCCTATCCAGTCATATCCGTCGCCAGTTGTTTCTGCAATAAAATCTTTTAATGATATCATTTGAATATCATTTACTTTAAAATCTATAAAATCCCAATCATCTAATTCTAACTCTACTTTAATTCTGGCAGCTACTTTAGAATATAAAAAAGGAGAAATAGATACCCAGATTTCTCCTTCATTTAAAACTAATTCTGCATGAGAGTATTTACTTTTAGTCCACCATCTAATGAAACGATGGTGCCAATTTGTCTTGTCACCTTTAAAAAAAGCTATTTGAATATTATGATAATTATTCATTTTAATTAATTATTTATTATTAATAAAAAATTATAGAATAAAATAAATAATATTTTTTAAAATTATTATAAAATAAACTACTATAATAATATATAGTGATATAGTAAAAAATAGGAATAACTATGCTTAGAAATTTAATTAAATTAGCTAATAATTTAGATAGTAAAAATTTAATTAAAGAAGCTGATTTATTAGATAGCATAATAAATAAAATTGCTAAGAAAGAAAAAACTTGTCCTAAAGCAACTCAAGATCTAGATTTAAACCTAAAGAATAGACAAAAAGCTATTGATAAATATCTTTATGGTCCAATGAATCCTGCTCTAGATAAAAACTCAGAAGGAGAAAATAATAATTCTTTCTGGAAAAAAATAGCTAAAATTTGGTCTGGAAAATCTAAAGTAGAGATTACATTAAAACAAGCTCAAACAATGAGATGCTCTAATTGTGCTGCTTTTGATACCTCAAAAGAAATAAAAAATTGTATTAAAAAAGGAATAGAAGGTGAAGATCAGTCTGAACACTCCTGGGATACAGTAAAAGCTGGATCCTTAGGATATTGTAATTTTTTAAATTTTAAAT
>Ga0214923_10000939_pt1 | contig 42593 bp, 31 predicted proteins | sample LL1510_MetaG_FD_177993 | JGI IMG/M metagenome (GOLD analysis project Ga0214923, IMG submission 177993) | Freshwater microbial communities from Lake Lanier, Atlanta, Georgia, United States - LL-1510 | ecosystem: Environmental > Aquatic > Freshwater > Lake | place: USA: Georgia | collected... | reverse complement strand
TTGTGTTGGTGATTTTATTGTTACATTTGATTTAAATGCAGGCAAGTACCTTTCCCATGGATTGGGGAGGATGTTCGCTAAAGATCGTGACAAATACAATTGAGCATAAGCAATCATGACAAGCTGCCACCAGGACTCTTCATGCCGAACATCGGGGGTTTGTATTTTATTCATCAATAGCCTGTTTTTTCCAAACCTAAAAAAATGCTCAATATCAAAGCGTTGACGGTAGCTTAAAAAAATATCAGATAATGATAATTCCATGCGTCTTCTACCGGCGGCCGTTAACCAAAGTGGCCGCTTGAACAACAACTCACCAGACGCTTTACAAACCTGAACCCGCAGTAATCGCAATGGATAATCAGATAGTTTAGTGTCTTTTTTGCCTTTCATAATGACCTCATTCCAGCAGTCAATTTTTATGATGTGTATTTTTCCTCTGGCGTTTATCTGTAAAAACTCAAGGGATTCATCTGGTGGCTAAACGATTAGATATTATACATGAAGACAATTATCAGAAAGGCCGTGAATTATTAATTCGAATCATCATGATGCTGACCAAATTGGCTCAAAAATCAGATTGATCGGGTTCGGGCGGGCTCGGTCACGCTCACGGACTCGGGCTCGTATTAGATCACTGGTTGTCCAAAGTCCAGATGCTTACTTACACCACATGGACATGAAATCAGAGACTGTTTGTTTCGCTAAGACATGGGTGTCTTGCATTTTTTCTAAGATCACGTCAACTTTGGTTGATGGGAAGCGGGTGCTGAGATTTCGCTTAAACTTCTCCAATAATACGGGAACGCCCTCTTCTCGTCTTCTTTTATGGCCTATTGGATATTCAACGGTGATCCGCTCACTTTCACTGCCGTCATTAAAAATAATTTTGATACTATTGGCAATGGATCGCTTCTCTGGATCATGATAGTCCTTTGAAAATTCAATATTTTCAGTAACTTGCATTTTTTCGCGCAGCACATCAATGCGCGGATCAGAGGCTACGTTGTCTTCGTAATGAGTCGCATCCAAATCACCGAATAGCAAACCAATCGCGACCATGTATTGTAAACAATGATCTCTGTCTGCTGGATTATGGAGCGCTCCTTGTTTACTAATAATTCGAATAGCAGATTCATGGGTAATTAATTCAATGGTTGCAATGTCATTAAAGCGTGCTTCAATTATGGGGTGCAAAATGACGGCACACTCCACAGCTGTTTGTGCGTGAAATTCTGCAGGGTATGACAATTTAAATAGGACGTTTTCCATCACATAACTACCGTATGGGCGTTGAAATTTAAAATGATTGCCTTTAAAGAGCACGTCATAGAATCCCCACTTGGGCGCTGTCAAAGCGCTGGGATAACCCATTTCTCCAGTCAAAGAAATCAGTGCCAATCGGACTGCTCGTGATGTAGCATCCCCTGCAGCCCATGATTTACGAGAACCTGCATTCGGAGCGTGTCGATAGGTTCGTAAACTTTGTCCATCGACAAAGACCTGCGACAATGTTCGCATTAGTGCGTCTTTATCTGCACCAAGTAGTTTTGCAGCAACTGCGGCACTTGCTAGTTTCACTAAAATAACATGATCCAATCCTTGGCGATTAAAACTATTTTCAAGTGCAAAACACCCTTGAATTTCATGCGCTTTGATAAGACAGGTTAAAACATCATGCATTAAAAGGGGAGGCTTGCCTTCTTTTTCATTGCATCGACTGATGTAATCTGCGACCGCTAAAATAGCGCCTAAATTATCAGAAGGATGGCCCCACTCTGCTGCTAGCCATGTGTCGTTGAAATCTAGCCAACGAATCATAGTGCCAATATTAAATGCGGCCTGCACCGGATCCAGTTCAAATTTAGTCCCTGGTACGCGTGCTCCACCTGAAAGCGACGCACCGGGTACTATTGGACCTAGTAATTTGGTGCACTCACTAAAATTCAGTGCCAACAAACCACAACCCAACGTATCCATTAAACAAAGACGGGCTGTTTCATAGGCATCCGTACTATCAATAGGTGCATTCAAAACATAATCGGCTATATCGCGAATAACATCGTCATAAGCGGGTTTTACATTATCTTCCACAAAAGCGTGCATCTTAACCCCGGTCATTGATTGCTACAAAAGGTCTTTGTTCTGGTCCTGTATATCTTGATGTGGGTCGTATTAAACGATTGTCCGCACGCTGCTCAAATATATGAGCCGACCATCCAGTAATGCGAGACATCACAAAAATAGGCGTAAACAAGGCAGTAGGAATACCACAATAGTGATAAGCGGAGGCGCTATAAAAATCCAAATTTGGAAACAGTTTTTTTTCACGCCACATGATGTCTTCAATGCGCTCAGAAACCAAATACAACAGCATGCTATTCTGTGCTGTTGCTAATTTTTTAGACCATATTTTTATAATATCAGAGCGTGGATCACAGTCTTTGTAAACACGATGCCCAAAGCCCATGATCTTTGCCTTTTTCTCTAATAAGATCATTAATTGTTTTTCAGCGTCATCCGCGGTCTTAAAACGTTCAATCAAGTTCATAGCGGCCTCATTTGCTCCACCATGCAGTGCACCTCGTAATGTACCAATGGCACTGGTAATCGCGGAGTAAAAATCTGATAGAGTAGCGGCTGTTACTCTCGCTGCAAATGTTGAAGCATTAAATTCGTGCTCTGCATATAAAATAAGTGACACATTCATCATATCTCGCTGAAGCTTTGATGGCTCACAACCATGTAAAAGTGCTAGAAAATGTCCGCCAACTGAAGACTCATTGCTTTCGCCAGATATCTCTTTACCAAGAAAATGATAAGCATACCAATAGCACATCATGCCAGGAAATATGGCAAGAAGTCTGTCTGCAATATCATACTGTTCACTAAAATTTTTTTCCGGCTCCAACGTTCCTAACATAGAACATCCAGTGCGCAAGACGTCCATGGGATGGGTCTCTTTGGGAATTAGTTTTAGTACCTTTTTCAACGTAGCTGGCAACTTGCGCAAGCCAATCAATTTTTGATTGTAAGCAGCCAACTGGGCGTTTGTTGGTAATTGTCCATAATGAAGGAGATAAGCCACCTCAGTAAAACTGGCAAAGGCCGCTAGAGAATCAATAGAATAACCACGATAATTAAGCCCTTGCCCCTCAAGACCTACCGTAGCGATGGCGGACTCCCCGGCAACGACACCGGCTAAACCTGCGCTATCATCTTTCATCCTGCTCCTCCATTAATTGGTCTAATTTTTTTTCAAAGTCCTGATACTTTAATACATCATATAACTCATTGCGAGTTTGCATACTGTTTAACACAGATTGTTGAGAGCCTTGATTAATAATGGCACTATAAACGTTCCATGCTGCCTGCGACATCGCTCGGAATGCGCTGAGCGGGTATAGAATGATATCCACTCCTGCTTGTCTTAATTCATCTTTGGTAAATAGAGGGGTCTTGCCAAATTCTGTAATGTTTGCAAGCACCGGCACGGATACATGGCTAATAAACTCGCGGTATTCTTCAAGTGTTGTCAATGCTTCTGGAAAAATCATATCCGCACCAAGCTCGACACAGTAAGACGCTCTGTCTATCGCTGCTTGCATGCCTAAAATAGAGTAAGCATCGGTTCTCGCCATAATAACAAAATCAGGATCTATTCTGGCATCTACCGCCGATTTGATACGATCACCCATCTCTTCCATAGAAACAATCGCTTTGTTTGGACGATGCCCGCAACGTTTAGCAAGCACTTGATCTTCAATATGAATGGCGGCCACACCTGCCGCTTCCATTAATTGTACCGTTCTTGCAATATGAAACATATGACCAAAACCAGTATCAACGTCTACTAACAATGGCAAAGAAGAAGCAGCAGTCACTCGCCTGACATCCTCCAACACGTCAGCAAGACCTGTCATTCCTAAATCAGGCAACCCATAAGACGCATTTGCAACACCGGCACCTGACAGATATATAGCCTCACCACCAGCCTTTTCAACAAGCATTGCCGAATAGGCATTTATGGCTCCCAGGACTTGCAGAGGTGCCCTTTCTTTAACGAGTGTCTTAAATTTTTTTCCCATGGACTTTGACATGAAAAATCTCTCCTTGAAAAGAACTGCATTTTTATCATGACCTTAGGACAATGGCAACTCTTTCTGGCCTCGAATCATTTCACGCCTTAGAAATCTTGCTGGAGCAATCGCTTCACACAAAGACCGTGGTAAGCCATTGGGTTCATGATTAATTGTTGCAGCTAAATACTCTGCACTTAAAGGAATGGTTGTTAATCCACGAGAGCCAAATCCTGCCATGATATAGAGTCCAGGATGGTAAAGTTCTTCAGCCACTAGCCAGCGTTTTGGATTGCTCGATAAGCCTTTGAGTTTTTCTTTAAATACCTTAGCATTGGCAACAGGACCAACCAAAGGCAAGTAATCAGGAGTTGCTGCACGAATGCCTGCCCAATGTGACACAATCGTTGATGACCAACGCATTTTATTTGAAAAAGTCGCTAATTTTGACAGATTCGTTTCATCGTCCGCCTGGGTACATCTGTCATCTGACAAACCGGAAGCATAGGTCGCACCGAGAGAATGGACTCCCCCGCGTTGAGGTAAAATATGCCCATTAGCACATAATGGAATTTTTAAATGATGGCTCCGGTTATTGCTTGAAATAGACGTCATTTGTCCACGAATAGACTTCAACGGAAGGTGTGCTGTTTGGTCGAATTGACTCGCCTTAAAACCATTCGCAATAATTAATACCTCGGCCTGATGATCATTGGCATGCCACAATCCATCGATATATTTTAGAGTACCAATTTCGGTATTGGGTACCCAAGTAATCGTTGATGTATCAATTAAATGACGGCAAAGCGCGCTGGAATCTATCCATCCTGATCCTGGTATAAATAAAGCATCTGACGTCACTGAGATTCCGGCTAGTTCCGAGGCTTCGCTTGCCGGAATCAATCGACCCAATTCAGGATAATTAGATAACCAGTCCTTTAACTGCTTGTGATTTTCCTGCTCTTTTTGATCATAAGCCAATTGTAAAATGCCTGATAATTCTCCAAAAGCAGCATTCGATAATAGTTGCGGGTAGAGCCGGCTTGCAAAAAGATAAGTGCTTTGCATAAACCGTGTTAAAGGCGAACGAAAAACGGTTAATTTTGGATATAAAATAGCCTCTGAAACACCCGAGGCTCCGCACGCTATTTCATTATTTGCATCCAAAAGTGTCATAGACCATCCTCTACTTGCCAATGAATTAGCAATAAACGATCCGGCGAGCCCGCCACCGATTACCAGTGCTTTTTGATTTTTTGGCTTTTTGGAGGAACTGACGTGCCAGGGGGTAAATCGTTGCATGTATTTAGAAGGGAGAGTCGTTAACTCTGCTTGCAGGTGGCGATGCCTAGAGCCCTCCTCTGATTCAATGATTACCTCAAACCCCGCGTTCGATAGACAATTTTTTATAGGACTTTCGACAAAATAAGTGGCCAATGTCGTGCCTTTTTTAGAGAGCATGGCCATGGTAACTAATAATTTATCATTCAATAAATCCGTGGTTGTTGTCGGCACACATCCATTTAGAAACCAGGCATCCACGTGATAAGTCCGAATTTTTGTTTCGGTGGGCGCATCTCTGCAAAGCAGTAGATCATCAAATGCGGTTAATGGCTCTTCGATGATCAGGGTTAAATGGACTCGCCCATCATCAAAAGATAACAAATGATGCCCGGAGATCAATGTGGGATATATGGCCAAAAGGCTAGACGCCTCTTCGATTAGTTCTGGCCACAAACCAATGCACCTGGCTAAATCATTTCGAGATAACGGATGTTTTACCGATGAAATATAATGCAAACGCATCGAGGGTTTTGCAGATTTTTTCCATAAAAACCAGGTTAAAAGGAAAAGTAAACCACTTCCAAATGCGGTTTCAGCAATCACAAAAGATCCTTTAGGATCTAATGTTTGCCATCGCTCAATTAACCGGTTTCCTTCAATAAAAACAAACATGGCCTCTGAGAGCCCGTCGTCTTTTGAAAAATAAACATCGTCTGAGTAAGGACGCTCCTCCCGCCAAACGACAAGAGCATTTCTTACGGGCTCAAATCTCATCATTTTTTTATAAAATTGATGTATTGAAAGCAAGACATCCGTGCTTTAAGCATTCGTTTCTAAGCAGTGTGTTAGCACGTTTAATGCTGCTTCTTTGGTTAGACGAATCTCTTCTTGTTGATGAGCACTTGAAACAAAACCCGCTTCATACATGGAAGGTGCAAAATAAATACCCTGCCCCAGCATGCCATGAAAAAATCGCTTAAACAGGTCTTCATCCGACGCTGCGACGTCCGCATAATCAACAACATGGGCCTTTTTATTGAAACAAAAACCAAACATCCCACCCAAGGAATTTCCACAAAAAGGAATGTCTAATGAATGGGCGACCTCTTCAAGGCCTCTCACTAATGAATTCGAAATGGAAGAAAGATTCTCAAAAAAGCCTGGCTTTTCAATTTCTTTAAGGGTGGCTAAACCTGCCGCCATCGCCAAAGGATTTCCTGATAACGTGCCCGCTTGATAAATAGGTCCTAGAGGCGCCAAGCAAGCCATGATTGCCTCGTTCCCTCCCAAAGCCCCTACAGGCATCCCCCCACCAATCACTTTACCTAGGGTCACCAAGTCAGGCTTTATATTATAAATGCCCTGAGCACCGCCTAACCCCACACGAAAACCAGTCATGACTTCATCAAAGATTAAAACGGTATGATTGTTATCGCATAGTTGCCGCAAACCCTTTAAAAACTCAGGCTTTGGTAAGACAAAACCCATATTTCCAGCAACAGGCTCTACAATAACCGCCGCAATATCCTTTTTGTATTGATCAAACAAACGAGTCGTTTCATCCAAATCGTTAAAATTAGCAGTTAAAGTATGTTCAGTAACGCTCAATGGAATCCCTGGTGTGGACGGGATACCAAGGGTTAATAAACCCGAGCCTGCTTTAGCCAACAGCGAGTCGCTATGTCCGTGATAACAACCATTAAATTTGATGATTTTGTTTCGATGAGTGTAACCACGGGCAAGACGAATAGCCGTCATCGTGGCTTCAGTCCCTGAATTGACCATACGAATTTTTTCAATCGATGGCATATGTGAAATGATTTTTTCAGCAAGTCTTATTTCAAGCTCAGTAGGCGCACCAAAGCTAATACCATTCTCTAAGGCATTTTTTACAGCAGCCACCACAGCCGGGTGACAATGGCCAAGAATTAGAGGCCCCCATGAACCCACATAATCAATGTAATGTTTGTCGTCCACGTCGACTAAGTAGGCCCCTATCCCCTTTTTGATAAAAATTGGAGACCCACCAACGCCTTTAAATGCACGCACAGGGGAGTTAACACCGCCAGGAATAACGGCTTGGGCTTCATTAAATAACTGCTGTGAATAAGTCATTGTTACTCCAATCTGGATTAGCTCAACAAGGACCAATTTTATAACGTTGGATGGACATTGGCAACCAAGCTCTTCTTTATGGGGACAAGCTTGCTGAACTATTCGGTGAAATTTTCTTTACAAAATCAGCAACAGCGTATAGATTAACCGTTTTTTTCATAGTGAATAAGAATCATGCAAGTCTATAAAAAGTACATCTGTGTTATTTGTGGGTATATTTATAATGAAGAAGAAGGTTGTGTGGAAGACGGAATTGCGCCTGGAACCTTATGGGAAGACGTGCCAGAAAATTGGTTTTGCCCTGATTGCGGCGCCGCCAAGGAAGATTTTGAAATGATGGAAATGGAATCTTAAGACGGTTTTACCACAACCAATAACACAATAAAAACAAGCAGGACCGTTGGAATTTCATTGTAAATTCTAAAAAATCGCACCGTCCTCTTGTTTTTGTTGTGCGCAAATCGTTTAAGGTAGTATCCACAGCTCAAATGGTAAAGCCATAATAGAACAACCAATGCAAACTTTTCGTGCATCCAAACCGCCTTGAGATAATATGATTGGTTGTATCCAATCAGTAAAATACCCCAAAAGGTAGTCAGTAGGCCTGCGGGCCAAATAATCGCGTAATATAAACGACGCTCCATTATCTTAAATCGCTCAATCCCTCGTTTATCCTCAGCTTCGGCATGATAAACAAACAATCTTGGTAAATAGAATAAGCCCGCAAACCAAGCCACCATAAAAATAATATGCAGTGCTTTCGTATATAACATCATTGATTCCTATGCTTTTTTGCTCTTTTGCGTTTCGAGCGATTAACTAAGTTCAGTGATTCCACTAAGATTGAAAAGCCCATGGCAAAATAAACATATCCCCGAGGAACATGAAAAGAAAAACCATCTGCAATCAATACCATGCCTATCATCATCAAAAAACTTAAGGCCAATATTTTTATTGACGGGTGCGTTTCAATAATATGGGATACCCATTCACTGGCATAAATCATAACTAAAATGGCCGTGGTAATTGCTAATGCCATCACCCAGAAAAAAGGGGTTAACCCCACCGCTGTAAGCACGCTGTCGAGCGAGAAAATGATATCCATCAAAGCTATTTGAAAAACAACTTTATTAAAGGATAGCGTAGGATCACCGTTTTTATCGTGAGATTTTTCACTGTCCTCACCAACTTCATCGTGAATTTCTTGGGTGGCTTTTACTATCAGAAAAGCGCCTCCAAGTAATAGAAAAATATCTCGAGCTGAAAAAACCATCGGCCCGATGGTCAGTAAAGGAGTCGTTAATTTGATGATCCAAACGGCTGAAGCAAGCAATAGCAAACGAGTGACCCAAGCAAACGTTAGGCCCCAGCGCCGAGCTTTTTTACGCTTTTCCCGAGGCAATCTCTCAGTCCACAGTGATAAAAAGACTAAATTATCAATGCCGAGGATAATCTCAAGTATGATTAATGCAAAAATACTAACAATAACATCTATCAATTCCATTGAGGCACGCAGTTTTAGTGATGAGAACCTCTTATTTTCCACAGAAGTCGTCTTAAGGTAAATGCTTTGAGGCATAAAGTTATTTAATTTTAAAAAAAATAGTTGATATTATGTCTAAATATGAAACTTCGATTCGAATTTGACTGTTCACTTTTTTTGAATGCTTGGCTATAATCAAAAACCGACACCAATGCATCCTAAATAGGTGATTACAATCATAAGATTCATAAAAAAGCTGTTGAAAAAACCCGTCGTTAACAAACCGGTCATCAACGCAAAATACATTATTCAACGAAAAGACCACAAGGTATCCAAAACGGACATCAGCGACAATGCGATTAAAGTTCTGAATAAGCTGAATAATGCCGGCTTTCAAGCCTATCTTGTTGGAGGAAGTGTACGGGATTTAATGTTACAAAAAGCCCCAAAGGATTTTGATATTGCAACCAATGCCACCCCAACGCAAATTAGAAATTTATTTCGCAATGCGCGCATTATTGGTCGCCGATTTAAATTAGCTCACATTATTTACCATCGTGAAATTATTGAAGTCGCTACCTTTCGTGGGCATGAAGATGCGGATGAAAATCATAAAACCAATGACAAAGGGATGCTCATTCGCGATAACGTCTATGGGACTCTTGAGGAAGATGCCTGGCGGCGCGATTTCACGATCAACTCGCTTTACTACAATATCCAAGATTCTTCGATTATCGATTTTACAGGTGGTGTTTCTGACGTCACCCAAAAACACATCCGAATCATTGGTCAACCAGACACGAGGTATCAAGAAGATCCTGTGCGCATGCTTCGTGCCATTCGTTTCAGCGCTAAACTTAATTTTGATATTTCCCCAGAAACCGCGAACCCGATTTATGAATGGAATACCTTAATTACCCATATTTCTGGATCTCGATTATTTGATGAAATGACAAAACTATATCAATGTGGAGCAGCAATAAAAGCACATCAATTATTGGTTGACTTTGATCTTTTCAAGCATTTATTCGCACAAACTCACCTTTTATTGGATAGTAAAAAATATCCAATGAAGGCATTTTTAACCATAGCCCTAGAAAACACCGACAAACGTATCAGCGAAGATAAACCCGTTACCCCTGCCTTTTTGTTTGCGGTATTCTTGTGGTTTCCATTTTTAGCTAAAGTAGAAAGTCTTAAAAATCAGGGGGTTGATCCACTACCAGCCATCGATCAAGCCATGTCGTTTGTCATCAAAGAACAAAATAACGCCGTCACCATACCCAAACGTTATACCCAAGCAATCCGAGAAATTTGGATGATGCAATATCGGCTCCCAAAACGACTAGGGCAACGTTCTTATTATTTATTGCAACATCCTCGCTTTCGAGCAGCCTATGATTTTCTTGTCATGCGTGCGTTGGTTGGTGATGAGTCTGTCGCTTTAGCTGACTGGTGGACTACTTTTCAAGCTGTTGAAGACAGTAAAAAAGAAGACATGATCGCGGCCTTAGCAACATCAATACCAGAAAAACCCAAACGTCGACGCCAATCATTGCCACCTAAATGACGACTTGCTACTTAGGATTAGGAAGTAATTTGCAGTCCCCCAAACGCCAATTACAAATGAGCATCAAGCACATTCGCTCTTTACCTAGAACAGCCATTAGCAAAATATCGACGATTTATTTAAGTGAACCTTGGGGGATCCAGGCACAACCGTTGTATTGCAATATGGTCATAGAGATAAAGACAAGGCTTCACCCCTTAAAATTACTGGATTACTGCAAAAGAATAGAAAAGAAAATGCATCGTCAACCAAACTTGCGCTATGGCGCCAGAATTTTAGACATTGACATCCTTCTTTATGGTCAAAGGACATTCAACCACCGTCAATTAAAAATCCCTCATCCATCTATGAAGACTCGAGATTTTGTGTTGATCCCTTTATTAGAAATTTCTCCTCAATTAGAGCTCCCCAACAAGGCCTCTCTAGCAGATTCCCTAGCGAACTGTCAGATGCTTATTCGCTATCCCAAGCGTCATTTGGTTGGTGAATACAGATAAATTCAATTCCGCGGCTTTTCATTTTATTGGGATCCCTTCACATCATAGCTGCCTTTGACACCGTGTTTTGAACACTCACGCTCCCGCGGATATCATCCAATAATTTTGCTGTTCGTTTACTTATGGTGCCATGTCGAATCTCGGGATAGTCTTGTTCTATTTGTGCAATAGCATCAGTTATTCCCATTGTTGTGGAATTGATAAGCAACGCCCTCAACCCCTTTATTTTTTTAAATTTTCTACCCTTATCAGGAAAGGGGAATATACTATTTATTTCTTTTTCTAGGGTATTTATCATATTTTGTATATCGCTTTGTTGTTTCTCAGAAAAACAGCTATTTGTAACAAACTTTTGTTGATTATTGATAGGCTCCTTAACAAAAAAGCGGTTCCTTTGCCATTGACTAAAAACAGTCGCCTCCTTTGAAATGGCGTCTCTTTGTTTTCTTGAAATACCATGCTTGATAAGGAGTGACATGAGCACTGATTGTTTATCCTCAGATAAGTTACTAAAGAGATACTTTAGCTCTGTTGAATCTTGAGTGATTCCATCCAATAGCTCTAATAAAGTATGAATATATTCAGATTGTTGAGGCTCTTTCAATACACTTAAAAAATATAGAGCATCATCAATTCCTTGCACTATTTCTTTGCACCGTGCTGCGTGATCATCTTGAGAATGATCCGTATGATGAGTAGCCTCAACAGAGACATCACCTGGCTGCTTTTTGAAGGACAATGGATTGGATTGAGTTAACGACTCACGGAGCCTAATCATAAAAAATTGACTAGACACTAATATTCTGATGACCTTTTCTATGACGTCCTTTGAAGATATGGCCTCTAAGAATTTTCGCAACTGTTTTAAACAATATTTTTCAATGATAGGGGTCAAACAGTTTAAATTATCGACGGTGATTAACTCGCACATTTGATTAAAGCGTTTTCTTGTAGACCCAAGATAAAACTTAAAATTTAAGTCGTCACTAAGCGGTAGTATTCTCTCTAAAAAAGGTTGATTCAATAACGCCTTAAATTGCCCAAGCTCTTCATTGGTCAAAACATCCATTATCTCAAGCAGATCGCCTGGTGTTTCAATATCGTCCAAATTTAGCCGCTTTAGCAAGTCTATCCGAGCCGATGACGTTCGTGCTTTTAATAATGCCAATAAATCTGTCAACCCCCTAACCTCAGAAACCTCGCCTATTAACGGATTTAACGTAATTAGATTTCTCATGTCTTTCCCCTCAAACAAACTATTAATGAATTTAAATTATACTTTTTTATTGAATTCGTTTAAAATGAATAATAACGATGATATAAATCGAGAAAAACGATTAAAAAGTTACCGACTCTCAAGCAATTACAATATCTTATAGCTCTTTATGACCAGCAACATTTTGGAAAGGCTGCTGCTTCGTGTTGTATCAGTCAGTCAACCCTAAGTGCGTCCATTAGTCATTTGGAAGACATACTGGATGCTCACTTATTGGAAAGAAATCACAAGCTGTTTTTATTTACCCCCTTAGGCGAAGAAATTGTGCGCCGAAGCCGCTTGTTAATTGAACAAAGTGAAGAGCTTTGTGATTATGCGAATAACCAAGAAAAGCCGATGCAAGGAACACTGCGTTTGGGAATAATTCCGACCATAGCCCCCTTCATTTTAAAAGAAATCCATGCGTCATGCCGACGACAATACCCCGACTTGAGCTTACTTATCAAAGAGGATACTACCGACATGGTATTAAAATTCCTAGAAGAAGGAACGCTGGATATGATTGTCTTTGCATTGCCTTATCCTGTACAACATGTTTATACCCGTGTACTTTGCAGAGATTATTTTCAACTCGTACTACCTAAACAATGGCAACATAAAGGCATTGATAATAACTTAAATCAGTTGCCAAAGGAAAGTCTCTTTCTACTCGAAAAAGACCATTGTTTGACAGGACACGCCCTACAGGGTTGTGAGCTAAATGACAGTAAAAAAATAAATCCCTTTTATGCGACAAGTTTGTATAGCCTAATACAGATGATTACTCATCATCCAGGGGTTACTTACTTGCCAACTTTAGCGGTTAATCAAGGAATATTATCGGGGACTGATTTAGTTGCAACAGCCATTGATGCATATAGGGACATTGGGGTGGCTTGGCGCCACTCCTCCTTTAAAAAAAATAATAATCAATTATTGGCAGACCTTATTCAGAAAATATTGGTTGAAATAGGCAGTTGAGCACCCCACCAAATAGCAATCTTCCTATCAAACGCCTCAAAGACGTCATTGCTTGTGTTAAATTAACCTAGAAAACCTAGTGACTTTTAGTGTCAATCTCAACTACACTGATTGCAATAGCAAATTTCATGGGTGACGTGATGTATCAACAAATATTACATGCCACAGATCTTAATGCGAATCATTTTGAAATGTGTAAAAAAGCCCTTGATATTGCCCGCTGTTTTCATGCAAAGCTTTTTTTATTACATGTTATTGAACCGCCTCCCAGTTTACAAATTGCCCAAGGTTTGGGATTTGCTGAATTTGATAGGCCTTTGACAGAAGATGCAGAAGCTGTGATGCGTGTGCTTGGTGAAGCGCTGAAAATTCCAGTTGATCAGCAATTTGTTGAGGTTGGTTCGATTAAAACGCATGTTCTGTTAAAAGCAGAGGAATTGTCCTGCGGGCTTATTATTATTGGCAACCACATGCATACAAGACTACCAGAATTTTTAGACAGTAGCGCTCACCATCTACAAAACCAAACCAAATACGATCTACTGACACTAACTGCTGTGGGATCTTAAGATCCCACGCAAACAGGACTATTTAGTACTAGTACCAGCCAACATCGTATAAACTATATCCATAATCATAACCGCAACGAGTGCAGGTAGGACAACAGTTCGCTGAACAACAGTTCGATGTTGAGACATAATTGGATGATGGAACGTAGCTGACGTAATTGGTTGTGGGTACATAAACCGTTCTCTTTACGTAAGCTGTGGTTGGTACATAATTGGTCGACGCAAGGTACCCGCAATTTCCAGTGCCACACGTCGTCCCATTATAAGTACAACCAGCCAAAAATCCTGCAAGAACAATCAATGCTAATGGTTTTTTTATACTTTTCATATTTACGTCCTTGTGTGTTTCGTACACTAATTATACATATAGCTTTTGTTTTAATCAAATATCCCATTAAATATTTTTTTAATGGGATGACTTTTCATGAAAAAATAGTGAATTTCAGCTATGATCAGTTTTTTTTGATGCTAGGAGTATCTTATGAATGTTGGACAAGACAGTCTTTCTACTCAATCTTTATTAGAAGTCGACGGCAAAATTTACCATTACTTTAGCTTAAAAACTGCTGAAAACAACCATTTTAGCGGTATCAATCGACTTCCCTATTCATTAAAAGTTCTGTTTGAAAATTTGTTACGATTTGAAGACGGCACCACAGTTACAACCATGGACATTAAAGCAATCGCTGACTGGCTTAAGACCAAAACATCCAAACATGAAATTGCTTTTAGGCCTGCGCGCGTATTGATGCAGGACTTTACCGGTGTCCCTGCCGTGGTTGACCTCGCTAGCATGCGTGAGGCACTCAGCAAATTGGGGGGGGATCCTAAAAAAATATCGCCTCTTTCTCCAGTTGATCTGGTCATTGACCACTCCATTATGGTGGATAAATTTGCCACACCTGATTCTATGAGGGTCAATACGGCCATTGAAATGCAGCGTAATATAGAGCGCTATGAATTTTTACGCTGGGGACAAACCGCGTTTGCTAATTTTCAGGTGGTCCCACCTGGTACAGGCATTTGTCACCAAGTCAATTTGGAGTACTTAGGCAAGACGGTATGGTCTTCAGAACATAATGACAAAAATTATGCCTACCCAGATACCCTCGTTGGTACGGACTCCCATACCACCATGATCAATGGATTGGGTATCTTAGGCTGGGGAGTGGGCGGTATTGAAGCCGAAGCAGCCATGCTTGGCCAACCAGTCTCTATGCTTATTCCCGAAGTGATTGGTTTTAAATTTACCGGGCGAATGAAGGAAGGCATTACCGCAACTGATTTGGTGTTAACGGTTACGGAAATGCTTCGCAAAAAGGGCGTTGTTGGGAAATTTGTTGAATATTATGGTCCTGGTCTTAAGGAATTACCCTTGGCTGATAGAGCCACCCTCTCGAACATGGCGCCTGAATACGGTGCTACTTGCGGGTTTTTCCCCGTAGACAATGAAACCTTGCGCTATTTAAAATTAACCGGGCGCAGTGCACATACCATCGCCTTGGTAGAAGCTTATTCTAAGGCTCAAGGATTATGGTACGACGATAATACGGAGGAACCTCTCTTTACTGATACCCTAAGCCTTGATTTGAGTACCGTAGTCCCCTCATTGGCTGGGCCAAAACGCCCTCAGGACAAAGTGACGTTAACCACACTCCCACAATCTTTTCGCAATTTTCTAAAGGAATCTGGTAAAGAATCTCAACAAAATACAGCATTTGAGGTTAAGAATAGCTCCTATACGCTTCATCATGGCGATGTGGTGATTGCCGCCATTACCAGCTGCACCAATACCTCCAACCCTAGTGTGTTAATGGCGGCCGGCTTGGTTGCTAAAAAAGCGATAGAAAAGGGATTGCAGCGAAAGCCCTGGGTTAAATCCTCATTAGCGCCTGGTTCTAAAGTCGTAACTGATTATTTAAAGTATGCGGGTCTTCAAACGTATCTTGATCAATTAGGCTTCAACTTAGTCGGCTATGGATGCACCACCTGCATTGGCAATTCAGGCCCACTCCCGGATGACATTGCTCATACCATCACTGAGCATGATTTGGTTGTTTCTGCCGTGCTGTCAGGAAATCGCAACTTTGAAGGACGAGTGCACCCTCAAGTGCGCGCCAACTGGCTTGCTTCGCCGCCATTGGTTGTGGCCTATGCACTTTGTGGAAACACTAGTATCGATTTAACCACCACGCCGCTTGGCCAAGGAAAAGATGGACAGGACGTGTATCTAAAGGACATTTGGCCTACAAATAGCGAAATTGCATTTGAAGTAGCTAAAATTAATGGTGACATGTTTCGCAAAGAATACGATGCTGTGTTTCAAGGTGATTCCGAATGGCAAGCCATTCGAACAAAAACTGGCCCGATTTATGAATGGGATAAAGATTCAACCTATATTCAACGATCCCCCTTTTTTGAAAATCTTAAACCAACACCATCTCCCATTGCCCCAATCAATGATGCGTTCATCCTGGCCTTGCTCGGTGATTCCATTACGACAGACCACATTTCCCCGGCGGGCTCCATAAAATCGAATTCCCCTGCTGGTCTTTATTTAAAATCCAAAGGGGTTAGCGACATTGATTTCAATTCGTATGGTTCAAGACGTGGAAATCATGAGGTTATGATGCGTGGAACCTTTGCTAATATTCGAATACGCAATGAAATGACCCCAGACGTTGAAGGCGGTGTCACTCGATATATCCCCTCTGACAAGGTCATGCCTATTTTTGATGCCTCTATGCTTTATCAAGACGCGAAGCAAGCTCTTGTTATTATTGCTGGAAAGGAGTATGGGACAGGCTCTTCGCGTGACTGGGCGGCCAAAGGCCCAAAACTATTAGGTGTGAAAGCGGTGATTGCTGAAAGTTTTGAGCGAATTCATCGTTCAAACCTTGTTGGAATGGGTATACTGCCATTGCAGTTTCAGGGAACACAGACAAGAAAAACATTGAATCTAAAAGGAAATGAGAGAATCAGCATTGCGGTGGATGATTCCTTAAAACCAGGCGATTCATTGGTAGTCACCATCCAAGAGGTGAATGGAGAAACACGAACGATAGAGGTGCTTTGTCGCATTGACACAGAAAATGAACTGCACTATTACCGCAATGGTGGGATCTTGCAATATGTGTTAAGACAATTGAAATAGCCCTCGTTTTGGTGTTGTTTTTTGCGGCGTTTTTGACAGGTTTTCTTTTTTAAACAGAGGTGTTTGGTGCGTACTCAAAAAAAAGTATTAAGTGTATTTTCATTAGCAATGATCAATGTCATTGCTGTTGACAGTTTACGCACCCTACCTATCAGTGCAAAACTGGGTCTTCCTGTCGTTGCAAATTATCTTTTGGCGGCAATGATATTTTTCATCCCCGTGGCTTTGGTAGCTGCAGAATTAGCGACCGCTTATCCCAGTACTGGGGGTATTTATGTATGGGTTCGTGAAGCTTTTGGGCGACGGGTTGCCTTTATTACCATTTGGTTGCAATGGATTTACAACATCGTATGGTACCCAACCATCCTCGCTTTTATAGCAGCAACGTTTGCTTATCTTTTTGCACCAGAACTTTCAAATAATAAATACTATTTATTAGGAACCATTACCCTCCTTTTTTGGGTATTTACATGGCTTAACTGCCTCGGCATGCGAGTTTCAAGCATTGTCAGTGTTATTGGCGCCTTGATAGGGACTATTTTGCCCATGGTCGGCATTATTGCGTTGGGTTTCTTTTGGTTACACCAAGGTCGCCCTGTTCAAATAAATCTTCACTCCAATTGGCTTCCTGATTTCAGCTCTTTTGGCAATCTGTCGCTCTTCTCTGCGGTATTATTTAGTTTAATCGGAATTGAAATGTCCGCGACTCATGCAGAAGACGTCAAAAATCCCCAACGGGATTATCCACGGGCATTGCTTTACTCTACTATGATTATCTTTTTTACCTTGGTATTTGGAGCCTTGGCGATTGTAATCGTGGTCCCTATGGATAAATTAAGTCTGGTTTCAGGACTCATTGAGGCCTACTCGACCTTTTTTAATACCTATAACATGCCATGGATGACCTCTGTCACTATCTGGTGCATTATTATCGGTGCATTGAGTGGCGTTTCTGCCTGGATTATAGGCCCTGCGAAAGGACTATTAATTTCAGCACAGGATCATTGCATTCCAAAAGTGTTCGCGAAAGTGAATCGCCATGGGGTGCCGGTCAATATCCTTCTTGCTCAAGGGGGTATTTTTACGGCCTTAAGTAGCATTTATATATTCATAGATTCCATTAATGCTGCTTATTTAATGTTGAGTGTATTGAGTGCTCAAATGGCACTGATGGTCTATATATTTATGTTTTCTGCAGCCATCAAACTTCGCTATTCAAGACCAAACCAACCAGGAACTTATAAAATTCCTGGTGGCAAGATTGGCCTGTGGCTGACCGCAGGCACTGGTTTGATTTGTTGTCTTGCTACGATTGCTATTGGTTTTATACCTCCAAGCCAAATTTACATTGAAAATATTGGCTTTTTTTATACCTTTATTGTCATAGGATTAATCATCTTCTTAGTGATTCCTTGGCTAATCGCTAAAAAACACCATCGCGATTAATTCTACTCATCAGGCAAAGACATCAAGCTTGCATTACCCCCAGCAGCGGTAGTATCAATCGTTAACGTGCGCTCCAGGCACAGGCGTTGCAAATAATGCGGGCCACCTGCTTTGGGACCTGTGCCAGACAACCCCTCACCGCCAAAGGGTTGTAAACCCACCACGGCGCCAATCATGTTTCGATTGACGTAACAATTACCGACGCGAGTTCGGGATCGGATATAATCGACCGTCTGTGTAATTCGACTATGAATGCCCAAGGTTAAGCCATATCCGGTGCCATTAATGTCATCAATCACGCGATCAAGTTGCTGACGCTTATAGGAGATCACGTGAAGGACCGGTCCAAACACCTCATTTTGCAAGGCTGTAATACGGTCGATTGCAATCGCTGTCGGTGGCATAAAATGACCCGCCTCACAGGCTTGACTTAATTTGCACTGGTAAATCAATTCATATTTTTCAAGCATGGTCTTGACGTGCGTTTTTAAGCCAGCCAGCGCCCCGGCATCGATCACTGGCCCTACATCTGTGGATAATAGACGGGGGTCGCCTATCGTTAACTCAGCCATGGCGCCTTTCAATAATTCAATCAATCTCGGGTACACTTCTTCTTGAATGTATAAAACGCGCAAAGCCGAACATCGTTGGCCTGCGCTGCCGAACGCCGAGGTCATCACATCCATCACAACCTGCTCTAATAATGCTGAAGAATCAACGATCATGGTATTTTGACCACCTGTTTCTGCAATGAGTGGAATAATTTCCCCACCTCTTGAAGCCAACGTTTGATTGATTGATGCCGCCGTTTGAGTTGAACCTGTGAAAATAACCGCTTTGATTCGTGGATCCTCGACCAATGCTTGTCCTATCGTTTGGCCACTACCTGGCAATAATTGCACAGCACCTGGTAAAATATTGGCTTTTAGCATCAACAATACCGCTTCGGTAGCAATAATAGGTGTTTGAGCCGCTGGTTTGGCAATCACACAATTTCCTGTTATCAATGCCGCAACGACTTGGCCTACGAAAATGGCTAGTGGAAAATTCCATGGGCTGATACAAAGAACAACGCCGCGTGGATGCAAGCTTAATTCGTTTGATTCGCCAGTATAACCATGGAGCTTTGTTGGAGTGGCCATTAATTTTTTAGCCGACATCGCATAGTAGCGACAAAAATCAACGGCTTCTCGGATTTCAGCGATTCCATCATTGAACGTTTTGCCTGCCTCCAGCGCGAGGATTGCTAATAATTTCGGGGTGTTTTCTTCCAACAAAGATGCAAAACGAAGAATACGTTCCCCACGTTCAGCAACCGGGATCTGACTCCATTCAAAAAATGCCGCCTCTGCCTTTTGCAAAGCTTTTTCAACATCATCTTTGGTTGCCTTGACAACCTGACCAATAACCAAATGGTTATCTTCTGGTGAAACCAAGTCAATGCCTACTTCCTTGGTTTTTGATTTGCTTTGGTCTATCACCGGGCCCGCATGCCATTCGCATAAATTCATCTTGTGGTATAGGGCTTGGAGATTGGCAACGTACTCTCTATCCGTCAAATCAAGTCCCACTGAATTTTGCCGTTCTGGCAAAAAGACAGCATTCGGTAAAGGAATGTTTTCATTTATCCGACTAAGTAATTCCTTTGATTTTCTAACAGGGTCAATAATCAAATCGTTTATGGGGGCTTTGTCATCGGCAATGCGATTGACAAAAGAAGAATTAGCGCCATTTTCCAATAAACGTCGCACTAAATAGGGGAGCAAATCTTCATGACTACCTACTGGGGCATAGATGCGACATGGAATGCCTAGTGCAGAAGCTGGAACGATTTGCTCATAAAGTTCGTTACCCATGCCATGCAAACACTGAAATTCAAAATCACGGTAACTTCCGACCAGATTCAAGATAAGAGCGACAGAATAGGCATTGTGGGTTGCAAATTGGGGATAGATAGCATCGGTCATCGTCAATATTTTTTTAGCACATGCCTGAAAAGAAACGTCCGTAAATACTTTGCGGGTAAATACCGGATAATCATCAAGCCCTTTCATCTGTGTTTTCTTGATTTCACTATCCCAATAAGCCCCTTTGATTAGCCGAACCATGATGCGACGATTTTTGCTTCGCGCCAGGGCCGCTATCCAATCCAGTAGATAAAACGCACGCTTTTGATAAGATTGGACTGCCATACCAAAACCATTCCAGGAAGCAAGGCTTTCATCGCTAAATACCGCCTCAATGACATCAAGTGATAAATCAAGCCGCTCAGACTCTTCAGCATCGATGGTTAAGGCAATATCATGTTTTTTTGCTAGCTGTGCTAACGATAACAAGACGGGGGACAGTTCTTTTTGCACCCTTTCATATTGTGCCTCATGATACATGGGATGCAGTGCTGATAATTTGATGGAAATACCTGGCTTTTGGTACACATCCTTCATTGAGGACGCACTTTTTCCGATGGTTTCAATCGCGTCAGCGTAAGCATTAAAATAGCGTAACGCATCGGCTTTGGTCAATGCGGCCTCCCCTAACATATCGTAAGAATAACGATACCCAATGGCCTCCTTTTTTAGAGCACGCCCTAAGGCCTCATTGATCGTTCTTCCGGTTACAAATTGCTTGCTCATGATGTGCATGGCTTTTTCAATCGATTTTCGAATGACCACATCACTGCTGCGATTCACCCATTTCATCAGGATCTTAGAGAGCATGGATTCTGCTTTTTCGAAAGACAGGACTTTGCCAGTTAGCATCAGTGCCCAAGTGGTTGCATTCACAAAAAAAGAACTGCTCTGGCCTTTATGTGATTTCCAATCCCCATCAGTCAGTTTATCTTTAATTAAACTATCAATCGTGGCAGAATCTGGTACACGCAGGAATGCTTCAGCCAAGCACATCAGTACAATTCCTTCCTCACTAGACAGGGCATATTCTGTTAAAAAAGAGTCAATTCCAGTGGTTTTTTTTCTTCGAAGACGAACCTCTTTTACTAGTCGGGTCGCTAAATCAGCGACGTCAGCCAGTTGCTGATCACCAAGTGTCGCATAGTCAATTAAGTGAGTAACCATGCCTAGTTCCCTTGCACGATACGCTTCATTGATGATTTTACGTAACCCTGTTGGGCCTGCTAATGATGAGTTGTAAAGCATATTTCCTCCAAATCTGTTTGTTTTTTTATCATAATGTGCTACAATGCTTCTTTTTATTTGTAAAATTTATGGGAAGCTATCATGGAATCGGTCAGAGTAAAAGCAAATAATAGCACCCCTTCAACGATTGGCCTATTTCTAGCTGCCATTAAAAAATCAATAAAGACACGCTATCTTTTTAAACGAAAACAAGCCAAATATGCATCAATTATAAACTTTTGGGGCATTTTTGCAACAATAAATCAGTTGAATCAATGCGTTTATTGTTTATTTTTTTTACATAAAATTCAAATTTTTAACCAGTTTAAAAATGAAACAACGAGGTAACTTGCTGTGTTTAAAAGACTTCTTGCAAAAAAAAGCAACCTGGGGGCATGTGATTTTACTTTTAAGATGCATGCCAATATAATGTCCAACTGTCGAGGACTACCTTCTCGATGCAAACCAACTACAAATGGAGCATTAATGAATAGTATATTAACTCTCATTTCATTAGCGTTGCTTGCCAGCAACATGACATCTAGTGCCGTGATATTTGCAAGCCCTGCGCTTGATATAAATACCGAGCTTAATCATTTAAGCCCAACAGCACCCGCACTTGATAAACACGTGCTTAAATTGGCGCTTGCAGCCTATAAAAAGGCTGAAACAACAGGAACTGTTAAAAAACCAGTTCTTACCGTCATCGATTACTCCTTGCCTTCATCAAAACAGCGCATGTGGATTTTTGATGTCCGCAAAGAGAAGCTTTTATATAATACCTACGTTGCTCATGGTCAAAACTCAGGCATGACAACACCACACCATTTTTCAAATCAAAACTCAAGCAAAGAAACAAGCCTCGGTACGTTTGTTACCCGTGATACTTATATGGGTCACAAAGGGTTGTCTTTGAACTTGCAAGGGCTTGAAAAAGGATTTAACGACCATGCCTATCAAAGACGCGTCGTGGTTCATGGTGCCTGGTATGTTGAGCCATCCTTCATTAAGAAAGCAGGACGAGCTGGCAGGAGCTGGGGTTGCCCATCGATCGCCCAAACACTAGCAAAACCAGTGATAAACGTCATTAAAGGCGGATCAATTTTGTTCGCTTATTATCCAGATAGAAATTACCTGTCGCATACGGGTTATGCCGTGGCTTAGTTTGGAATAAATTCAACACATTCTGCATGCCCTGATTCTGGGTTTTAAGAGTCTAAAGCCAGGCATTGCCCAGCTTTAGACTGTTGACTTTTACTCATCCTTGAATACAAGATCTTATCCCTTTGAAAAACACTTCTTGTTCCTTGAAGTTCTATTTAAATCTAGCAGCAAAGCGATGGTGCCAATGCAGTAAGCTCTTCAGACTGCTTCACGGTTGCTTTCTATGGTTAGTCACATCACGTATGAGAAGAAGAAAGGCTTCCATCGGGCCCTGGTGTTGGTGACCGGCCCCCTCCTTCTTCTTGTTTAAAGAGACTGATTGACATCACAGATGGTCTAACCAATTTTTCGCAAAGTGTCTTGTCATATAGCCCCAAATTTGTCCAAATAGATTCTTTGGTTGGCAGTACTCTTTTCAATATTTCAGAACCTACCGCACCCTTAATACGGTTATTTTCATGATCTAAAATACGTTTAAGAATGTCACAACCGAATTTTGATCTGGATAGAAATAACAAAGCGGACATCCCTGGCATTCCTGGTATATCCCACAAAAGATGCTCTACCTCTAACGAAGCAATTAATTGGGTATTTGTCATCAGTGTTGATAAAATCTCTAAGCCATCACAAGCAAGGTAATAAAAAGGAGAACCTCCTTTCAAATAGGGCAAAAACAAACTATCACTGGTTATGCCTGCTAAAATCGCTGGGTTTTCTAGAAGACGTTGCAAGATTTCTCTGCGTTGAGGATTAAAACCACATGCCAAACTAGCCAACACGGTTTGATTACCAGGTATTGGGCGCATAGCACAAATAGACTCTGGAGTAATATCCCAAAAAATATTTGGATGCTTTAGTAACTCTTCAACAAACGCTAGCCCTAGTCCACTCTCTTCAATTACCAAACAATACAAAGCAGAAATGTTTGCAACATTGTTGACAATGTCATTTGGGCGCAACACGCATAAAGCGTTTGTCGAAAATTCGTCCCATAGGGAAGGTTTTCTTTTAAAAATCTCCCACAACACCTCAATGCTCTCCTTCGTTTTAGATAAAAGAAAAAATAAAGAAGTATTGGTGAACATGCTTTGATTGGGAGGTAAGATTCGAAATAAAACATCCTTATCAATAGCAGCCAGTATTGTTGGATTATTTATAAATTGACGCAAGTAAGGCAGCCCATCTTCATTTAAAGCCAACCAATACAACGGCGTGGTTGATTCAACACTGCTAATGTGTCTACCATTCTGAAAAGTACACAAATCTTCTCGTTTAATAGCGTGTAAAATTTTTGGATTAGCTAATATTCTTTTTAAAATCTCAAGATTACCCTCGGTGCCTTGCATCAGTAAGTACATAAAGATAGGTAATCCATAGCAACAACGACGCAAATGCTCTATAGTAATTTGATTTGCTATGGCATCAACTTTCAATATTTTCTTTAAAATGCTCTTTCCTACGCCCAAATAACTTAAGGCAGCAAAGACAATTAAAGGCACCTGTTTTGGAGGACAATACGCATAAGAAAACAGATCTTCCATATTAAGTTTTTCTAATACTGATGGTTTCTCTAAAATCCTAGCTAAAATCAATTGACTATTCTCACCATTTTCAGCTAACCACATGAGGAGAGATCCCGGATTTTTTGTCCCCTCCTGATATATTGGCGTCATTCTTAGGACTTTGATTGTGATTGCATCTCGTATGTTCTTATTATCAAGAATTCTATTTAAAACTTGAAACTGTCTATTTGGTCTCTTTTGACCATTTGTACTATCTATAACAGTCCCGTCATACGCATAATCTCTCATCTTAAAAACTAGCTCACTAAATACGGAGGATCTATCAGGATTGTGATTTGGACAATGTCGCTCTTTTAAAAAGGCATCTGCTGTAATGCCATTCAGAATTGCTGGATTGGCTAATAAAGCAGATAATATCTCTAACCCCGTTTCAGATATCGACAAGTAATAAAGCACGGGGATCTTTAGTTCCGTTTTACAAGAAGAAGTACAATTCGTAAATATGGGTCCACACAAAGTCCTCGCTAAAATATAATTTTCTAAACCAGGCAGTAGTTTTAAGAATGCTAATAAAATACGGTGCCCTCCTTCAAATTGAGCAAGCTTAGAAAATGCCGTGGTTTCATCCTCTAGGTCATTAGCAGAGATTAAACCACCATTAAAACAAGCCGTTTCGCAAAGGGCTTTCCCAATATTTTCAGCCTTGAAGGGGGACTTTTGGTGAGCTGATCTAATAAATTCAATCCACATCTCAGACATAATAGTGGAGCAAATCGATCCAATCCAAAAAAGAAACGGCCTTGTGAAGGGTAGCTCTGATGGCTCTGATGGCGCTGATCCCATACAAAGCATTTCTTCATTGATAACCTCTGGTTTTAGGAACATTTCCATTATTGTGATAATATGGTTTGCTTTTTGGTTAGCGGTTAATTGGCGCATAAAATTGGTTAAAAAGTCAACTTTTTCTCTAGAAGACATTTTTTTAAAATTATCCATAAATTTATAGGCATATTGCTCATTTTTGGCAATAAAGTATAAGAAACAAGGATACTCCTTTGAATAATAAGTGAACGGGTAAAATAAAAATTTAATCACCGATTTAGAATGCAACAAACTACCAATATTTGTATCATTAAAAGAAGCAACCAGCTTCTCAAGATATTCTTTTTTTGTGTCAAGCTCGGTATTTGACAAACCATCTGAGCCGATAGTCGATGGCAATTTTTTATATCGATGTATCTGATCATAAGCCGGGGGAGGTTTATCTGCCACCTTCGGCGACTCCGCAGGTTCTGCGGCTGGGTTAGCTCCCGTTCTGGATTTTTTTAGAGGCTTCGCTAATTTTATTTTTTCAAGTGGACTAGCTGATGACCTAGGAACCAAGTTCTCTTTAAAAAGTTCATAAGGAATGTCTTTAAAATACCACTCCCAAATTTGTTTAGCCTGTTTTTCATTTCCATTTTCAAATAATTTTTGAACTCGTTTCTTCCACTGTTCTAATGTTGATGGAACAGCTGTTCGGCTTTCACTTGCAGCCCCTTTTTCTGGGGCATCTAAAAACCCCCGCAAGTGTTCTGATAACTGCCGTTGCCAACGATTGCCCATAAATTGCACAACAGTAAGACATCCTTTAGCGCGTGTCATTGTGGTGGTTAACTCATCAAATTTTATGCGCAGTGGAGAGGGTTTATCTTTCTCTTTCGGACGATTCTTGGCATCTTTCATTCCTACTGCCTCAAAAAGACTCTTTGCAACTGGCTCCTCTTTTATGGGATTAAAAACAACCAGATCATCAAAACCAAGACCTTGTGCCTCCGCAACAGTAAAACACAATGCTTTCGGAAAAATCTCCTGGATATGGGCATGATCGTCCTCTGCCGCAATAATCGCAAAACCTACATTACTTGCTCGAGCACTTAGCGAAGCTATTAACTCAGTAGTCCAATCAGAATACCAAAAAGCGTTTCCTTGTAATGCATTCTCTACTGGCTGAAGATCGAGCAACTCCTTCTTATCCGCAAGCCCACCTGTCGCATTCCGTGTCAATCGCATTAATTCATTAATTAAAGGAATCACGGCATGAGGACAACGGTGTGTAAAGGGTAAGGATACTTCTGCAATAGATTGATGTTTCGTTTCAAAGATCCAACGAATATATGGCAAAATGGAGCCAACTCGAGCAAGGCCTTGGTGTTCTCCTGCAAAAAATGCAATTTGCCGATCCTGGGCTAGTCTGGTAGCTAGGAATACTTGTGCTGGTGAGCAATTTTGAGCTTCATCCACAAGAACTAAATCATAAAAAGGATGGTATTCTGGCGGAATAAATAGCTCCGGCGAAATCAAACCTTGGCTAAGCAAGTAGTCAGAATAGTGCATATAAGCACGATACACATAGGAGCGCTCATCACCCTTGGGTAAGATCGATTGACGACCCAAGGCAAAATAATCTTCTTGGTTCTTAAAACCTGCACAAAGTGTTATTTCTTCCCAAAGAAGTTCTACTGAAGGCGGCTTTCTTGTTTCTCCATTAAGAGGATACGGATTTCTTTTTACATACTGATTAAACCAGTTATAAAAATCAGTGGGGGCTACAACCGCCTGGCTATCGATATGGAAAACTTCTGTCAATAATTCTAAAAACGTCAAGATTTGCGTTGCTCTTCTTTCAATCAATAAGGGGGCATCGGGCGACATTTGACTAAAATGGTTCCCCATACTTTGTACTAAATTTTTAGAACCGCTAAGATACAGAACACGTTTTTCACCCCCAAAACCTATAGCATGCGCAAGCATCAAAGATTGAGCAACGGTACTCTTCCCCGCCCCACCGGGACCTGTCACGATGACTGGCAAGCTATTCAAGGCTTCTTTTTGTTTTGTGGTTAATACAATCCACTCTTCTCCATGCCATTCAAGAGCAGTCCAAGCCGTTGCAGGTTGACCTTTTTGATAGTCTTTATTTCGAATTTTTTCAATGTCCTCACCATTATTTTCTTCAAAATTGGCATCAATTTTTTCTATCTCTTCTCCTTGGTTTTTTAAAAAATTACCGAGGACTTTATTATCTAAATATTTATTTCCTTCATACTCATGGCATTCAAGAACGTCCAAAGCGATCAAGATCCCCTTATACAAGGCTAAAAGAAGTCTTGCTCGATTATTCAAACGTATACTAAATACGGGCGTTCTAGGACCACGTAATTTTTCTAATCTTAAAGATTTGTATTCACCAGATTTTAATTGCTGTATTTCGGTGTCACATCGTCTCTCTATGTTCTCTGGGACAACCATTCCCCGCCAATAACCTATCTGCATTTTTTACACACACTTAAAATTAAAAACAGTCATATTACTCTATTTCTCCATTTTTATCCATGCACTAAAACGTCATTGAATCAACCAGTCAACCAAAAGGAGGAGACTTGGTTTGACCAGAAGGACCTAATGGTGAATGATTTTCAACGGGTTGATGCAGCATGCTATAAAAACTTTGCTTTGTTGGCCTCTCCAAACAATCGTAGAGTGATTTGCCATGCTTGTTTAAATTACCCCAAATAGATTCACCGAGTACCTCATTTTTCAACATATTTGGATGAAATTGATTCTTCAATGATGGTTTTTTATCTAAAATCGTTTTAAGAATGTCACATCCCTCCTTTGATCTGGATAGGAATAAGAGTGCTGAAATCCCACGTTGAAGCGGTGGAGACCAAATCAGCATTTGTCCCGTTAAACCGGCAATAAGGGCGTCATTTTCTATCAGTTTGGACAAAATATCCAACCCATTATTCGCAAGGGAATAAAAAACGGAGCCATGATTCAAATATGGCAGAAACAGATTATCACTGGTAATGCCTGCTAATATCTTTGGATTTTCCAAAAGACGCATCAAAATTCTTCGGTGTTTAACATCATTGCTACATCCCAAACAAGCAAAGACGGATTGATTACCAGGAATTGGGCGAAATACCGTTACCGACTCTGCAGTAATCGTATCCAATATCTCTTGATGCGATAATATTTTCTCAAGAAAATCGATCCCTACCCCCTTAGGCTCACAAACCAAACAATAAAGAGCCGACAGGTTTGCAATGAATTCAGTAGTTTCCATTGGGCGCAACACACATAGAGCCGTCGTTGAGAAATCGCACCAAAGGGAGGGGTTCTTTTCAAAAATCTCACTTAAAATAGTAATACCCTGGGCATTTTTACATAAAACAAGAAATAACGATGTGTTTCCAAGCATTGGATAGGTTGAAGGTAATACAGTAAATAAAACTTCCTTATTGATGCCTTTCAGTATGGTTGGATTTTGCATAAATTCATGGACATAGCCCAAGCCTTCCTTATTTAAAGCCAGCCAATATAACGCCGTGGTGCCTGTGATAGATTTGAAGAAAAAATCCCTTTCAAGCGTGCATAAATCTTTTGCCTTGATCCCTTCCTTAATGACTGGATTTTCTAATAATTTTTTAAAAACGCTGAGATCCCCCTCTGTACCACGTGTAAGTAGGCACAAGAGCACAGGTAATCCATAGTAAGGACGGCGTAATGATTCAATAGTAATCTGTTTTAATAAAGCATCATTTTGCAATATTTTCATTAAAATAGAAGGACCTACCTCTGAACCACTCAGGGCAGCAAAGACCATCAAAGGTTGTTTTTTCGGTTCGCAATATCCATAGTTAAATAGATCCTCAAGAGTAATCTCTGATATGTTTTCTCCATTCAAAAGAAGGTCTAAAATGTCTTGCCCCAGATCACCACCTTCAGCTAACCATAGAAAAATGGTTCCTAAAGGATAGGATAACCCCAAAGAAGGTGTCGATGAGCCGCTTGGTCTTATTCTTAGCTCCTGCATGGAAATGGCACCTCGTACCTTACTATTTCCCTCAATAATTCTTTTTAAAACTTGAAACTCTAAATTTGGTGAACTTTTATCATCATTAATATGGGGAGCGGATGGAGAATCGTTATGATGAACCGCAAGATGACCAAATGTGGACAACATCCCATGCTTAGGATTGCAACATTTCCGTTGGGCTAAAAATGCCGTTGGTGTAATACCCTCGAGGATTAGTGGGTTATCTAATAAAGACATTAATATTTCTAAACCATTTCTCGATATCGATAACCAGTAAAGAGCAGGGAGCTTAATAAGATCTGGGCAGTAATCTGAAGCTAATAAAGAGCAGGGCGTGGATGAAAAACCGCACAAAGCCAATACGGAAACATGCTGGTTTAAATCACGCAGTAACTTAAAAAGTGTGCTTAAAACACTTTGTCCATGTTGAGAATGAGAAAACTGACAAAATGCACTAGATGTCTTAGTTGGGGCCACGGGATAGTTTGTTTCCCTAGTAAATAGGCCGGGTTCGGAAAGTGCTTGCCCAATCACAGCGGCATTAAAGCCAAACTGATGGTGATAGTCTGTAAAGAATTTTATCAATTCATTATGGATACGAGGAACGCAGAACGATGCTATCCAATACATCAGAGGCATGGGTGACAGGTCTTTCAATGGTGTGGCACGGCAGCAAAGCATTTTCTCATTAACAACACCGGGCACAAAGAACAATCTTAAAATGGAAGTTAAAATATCGCCTCTATAATGAAGGGTTGACTCGGTAATTAATTCGGCGAGCAATTGAACCTTGTTACCAAGAGGCAACTCTCCAAACCTCTCAATAAATAAAGAAGCATGGTCAGAATGTTCTGCAATAAAATGAAGAAAACAAAGATATTCAGCAGAATCCTTGGTGAAAGGAATATTTAGTAAATATTCAATAACTGAACGTTTTTTTAATAGTGTGTCGATATTCGGTGTAAAAAATTTACAAACCAAATCTTCTAAATACTTCTGTTTTTTTAGGAGGAGATCACTCTGTGCTACAGCAGGGGAAACAGTGGGACTCTCTGTCCCTTTTTTAGGGCGTTTCTTTTTCTTTTTCTGATGAACTGAACTCATCACTGCTATAGGGGGTAAATTCTTATGAACTTTTTTATTAGCAACATTGTCAGGCGATCCACTTCCGGTTTGTAGCGGCATCTTAGGTGGTGATCCTTTAAACGGAGGCACTGTTTCTTTTAAGTCCAAGCTCTCTAGAAACTGTTTAAAAGGAATCTTATTAAAATACCATTCCCAAATATTTTTAACTTGTTTTTCATTTCCATTTACTTGTAATCGCTGGGCTTTTTTCTTCCATTCTTCCAATGTTGAAGGAACGCTGGTTGTATGTTCAGTGGCGGGCTCTTTTGCTGAATCATTAAAAAATTTTTGCAAATGGCCAGATAACCTTGTTTGCCAACGTCCTTTTTCTAATTGCAAGATGGTAAGTCTACTTTGAGTACGAGTCATCATGGTAATTAATTTGTTAAATTGATCTCGTAACGAAAAATCTTCCTTACCAGATTTGGCTCGATGTGTTGCATCGCGTCTTTCCACCGCTTCAAAAAGACGTTGAGAAACTGGCCCCTCTTTTAAAGGGTTGATAACAACCAAGTCATTAAAGCCAAGACCTTGAGCTTCCTCTACGGTATAGAGCAACCCTTCAGGGATAAATTTTCGAATAAATTCATGGTGTTCTTCCTCGGCGATGATGGCAAAACCGGCATGTTGTTTACGAGCATTTAACGAGGCTAATACCTCTTCATTCAAGTCGGTGATCCAAACTGCCTCTCCTTGCAATGCCTGCTCAACTGGTTTAAGAACCAATGCTTCACCCTTATCTGCAAGCCCACCGGTGGCATTGCGCGATAAACGCATCAGCTCATTAATAAAAGGAATAACCGCATGAGGACAGCGGTGCGTATAAGGCAAAGAGATTTCTTGAATTGCTTGATGTGCTTGTTTAAAAATCCAACGAATATAAGGTAAAACAGAGCGCTCGGTAGTCAGTGCCTGATGTTCTCCAATTAAAAATGCAAGTCGATTATCGGCAGTTACTTTTTGAGCAAGCAGCACTTGTGCTGGGGAGCAATTTTGGCCTTCATCCACGATAACCAAATCATAAGGAGTCATCGATTGTTCCGAACTAATAAGATCCAGTGAAACCCAGTTGTTCGATCTTAAGTATTTTCTATAGTTCTCATAAACGCCATAGACATATGAGCGTTCCCCCCCATGCTGAGGTAATGCCGATTGACGACCCAAGGCAAAATAGTCTTCTTGATTCTCATAACCCGCACAAAGTTTCATTTCCTCCCAGAGAAGCTCTAATGCGGGTAGGGTTTTTGAAGTGTCCTGACAAGGATATGGATTTTTCTTCACAAATTGATTGAACCATTCATCAAAAGTCTTGGTTGTCACCAAAGAGCTTCTGTCAATACCGAATGATTGGATAACAAAATCTTCAAAAGTAGAAAATCGCACCCGTCCATCGTCAATTAATTGCGAAGCATCTGGCGACATTGAACGAAAATCCAGCTGCATAAGTCTTACTAAAGGCCCAGAATTGCTGAGATATAGAATACGCCGATTGTCCTCAAAAGCCATAGCATGCCTAAGCATCAACGCATTAGCAACCGTGCTCTTTCCAGCACCTCCAGGGCCTTTGAGTATCAGTGGCAAGGTATTCAAAGCCGCTTGTTGTTCTTTCGTTAACGCTATCCACCCTTCTCCCTGCCATTCTACAGAAGTCCATTCTGTCGGAGCTTGGCATTTTTGATAACCTTTGTCTCGAATTCTCTCAATGTCTGCACCACTATCTTCTTTGAATGTACCAACCTTTGCTAATATTTCAACCCCATTATTTTTTAAAAATTGAGCAAGGACTTTGTTGTCCAAATATTTATGATTTTCATATTCATGATTTTCAAGAACGGCTATGGCAACCAAAATCCCGTTATAGGGAGTTAAAAGAAGCCTAGCTCCACGATTAAGACGTATACTAAAAACGGCAGAACGACAACCACTTAGTTTTTCTAATCCTAATGACTTGTAATGGCCATCCCGTAATTGCTCAATTTCGCTAGCGCATCGCGTTTCTATTTCTTCTGGAGCAACCATCCACTGCCAATAACCTATCTTCATTTTATTTTGTTCTCTTAAAATCAAAGCCTGCTATGCTACTCTATTTATCTATTTTTGTATGCAAATCGCAAAAATGTAGAACAAAATCCAAAAATGACGTTTCCTCTGCTGGCATCAGCAATGTTTTGCCATGTACAGAAGGTTATGAGTTATGATAATTTATTGATGTTTTAACTGAGATGAAGAGTAAGGATATGGATCAAGCACATGATATTGCAAAAAAAGACAAGTTAAAAACGATCGATTGGTTGGCGGAAAACTTTCCTGCCGCCTTTTTAAAAAAATCAAATCAAGTCAAACCACTTAAAATTGGTATTTTTGATGACATCATTGATTTTTATGAACGTTTGGAATCCCCCCCTTTTAGTAAAAAAGCATTGCGTGAAGCACTGAATTATTATAGCTCCTCGCCTGCCTACTTAAGTTGCCAAAAGGCCAATGCTGCACGAGTAGACATCTATGGCAATGAGGTCGATGTGGTCACTGAAGAACAAGCAAAATATGCTCATCAGCGATTTCTGCAGCGTTATGCTGAAAAGAAATCAGTGCCACAAAAGAGCAAAGTTTAACAATTATTTTTACAAACCAGCATATAATTGACACTCAAAGACTTGCTTATCGTTGCCTTGCGGATAAACGGGTGATAATCCATCCCGACCATGCTGAAAGGCTCGAGGCCTTCGGACCGAAGCATGTTCGCAAGCTCGCTTGGTTTGATAAATTTATTATAGTCATGCGTTTGGCGTGGAAGTAAACCCAGAACATATTCTGCACCGATAATCGCCGTTAAGTAGGCCTTGGCTGTGCGATTAATAGTGGACAAAAATACAAGCCCACCCGGTTTTGATAGACGTTTACAATGTAAAATAACCTCCTTGGGATCGGTAACATGTTCTAACATTTCCAAGCAAGTCACTACGTCAAAGGGGCCCCCTTCATAGGTTTCTAAGGGCTCGCAATGGTATTTTATTTTTAGGTTGGAAATTCGTGCGTGCTTTTTTGCCACTGAAATGGCTTCTTTTGCAACATCCAAGCCAACAACCTCAGCACCGAGGCGCGCCAAACCTTCTGAAAGCACCCCACCGCCACAGCCAACATCTAAAACTGTTTTACCGGCCATTGCGACTTGGTTTGAAATAAAATCCAGTCGTGTTGGATTGATATCATGGAGCGTCTTCAAGGGCCCCTCAAGATCCCACCAACCATCAGCATGTTGTTCGAATTTTTCAATTTCCTCGGGATCAATGGTGGTTTTTTTGGTCATCTTTACGTCTCGTTAGCAAGCAAATTTAGTGGTTTGAAAAAGGCTAGCACGTCTTTATTCGTGATGAAACTAATATTATAGGGATGCTCCGCTAAAAGTCCGGTTTTATGGGCAGTTTTTGGGAGTTTTTCTGCAATTTTTCCAAACAAAACCAACTGTAAATCTGGATGGTGTTTAGCCAATTGATTGAGTAACTCATGGAAGAATGGCCGCCAATGACGTGCATGATAAGGAACTTGTCCTTCGCTAAACACCAATGTTGCATTTAATAACAGAAATCCATGATTTAAAAACGCATTAAATAAATCGGCTGCTGTTTGCACGTAAATGGATTTATCAAGATCCGCAATCACCGATTGTGAAAAATCGGTGATCAGATCTCCGCGGGCATGAAGCAACATTTTCATTAAATTACGCAACGAGGTGGCACGATTAACTTCTTTAGAAAACCCCGTTTCACTCCATAAGGAACCAACACTTGCATCCCAAAATGCATACCCGTTGGCTGATGCCGCGCGTGGGTATGGCGACTCACCTAAAAGAATATAGCGTGTGGCTGTTAGGGGCAAACGAAATGCTGCCAACAATGAATCCTTCCCAGGCAACCAATGATGACTGGTGTTCAATGTTTGGAGGTAACTCAAATCCATGCTTTCTAAAGCAATGGATAACAATTCATGCCATTCCTCATGTGCCTGAGCGATTAAATTGTGCATGCACGCCCCTTAAAAAAATGTCATTATACGATTTAGAACCGGCAATTGAATAGGTGTTCAATGGACAAGGCATTACAGAAACAGATCAACACGCTTCTGCCAACATTGTTAAATTTTTTAAAGGCCTCTCAATCAACCATGCTTTCCCAACTGGAAGATTTCTGCCACATCAACTCTTTTAGTGAAAATTTGCAGGGGCTGCAATTAATGAATCAAGCCTTAACTCGTGTCTTTTCACCCCTCGCTGATAGCATTTCTAATGAAATCTTGCCGCAAGTAAAAACCTACAATTTAAAGGGAGACGCTGTATTTCAAACCTGTGGAAATGCCCTTTTTATCCAAAAGCGACCACAACTTAAAAATCGTGTGCTTTTGTGTGGGCATATGGACACGGTCTATCCCAAAGACCACCCGTTTCAAATGCTGACGACTCTTGATAATCACCGCATCAATGGACCTGGTGTTGCTGATATGAAGGGAGGATTGATTGTCATGTTGCATGCGCTTATAGCATTTGAAGAGTTTACCAATACACCCACGTTGGGATGGGACGTTCTTATTAATAGCGATGAAGAAATAGGCTCTATTGCTTCAAGCTCTTTGTTAAATCGTCTTGCGCCAAAATATAAAGCGGCTCTACTTTATGAGCCGGCCATGAACATCCAGGGCTCTTTGGCCAGAAATCGAAAAGGTAATGGCAAATTTACACTCATTGCCAAAGGACTATCGGCACATGCGGGCCGATCTTTTGACCAAGGCCGCAATGCCATTTGTTATCTTGCAAAAGCCATTTCAATGATTCATGAACTTAATGGTCAACGTGAAGGTGTCACCATTAACATTGGTAAAATGGCAGGCGGGACAGCACTCAATATGGTGCCAGATACCGCTGTTGCCATGTTGGATGTGCGCTTAAATGATCCATTGGATGAAACATTTGTTCTCGATGAACTCCATGCCATTGTGCATGAACTTCAACATCCTGACTATACCATGACCATTCACGGTAGCTTTGGCCGCCCAGTTAAAATTGTAAATGAAGGCACTCAGGCTTTGTTCGCTAAAACAAAAAGCCTTGCAGAACTACTCCACTGTCCATTGGATTGGCAAGACAGTGGTGGCTGCTGTGATGGGAATAATTTAGCAGCCTTTGGCTTGCCCGTGCTTGATACACTAGGCGTGATTGGCGGAGATCTGCATACCCCCAATGAATTTATTATCATTGATAGCTTGGTTCAACGAGCGGCATTAAGCACTTTACTCTTGATGAACATGGAACACGACTGGATGGATTCAGCATGATGCTATTTCGTAGCGCTTGTAACAACGATCTCAAGGCTATTCACCAACTAACTGAGATCAGTGGGCTTGGGATCACCACCTTACCGAAAGACATTGGGGTTTTGAAATCAAGATTAACATTATCGACCTCCTCTTTCAGCAAGAAGGTCCATTCACCACTCGATGAATACTATCTCTTCGTGCTCGAAGATGTGGAAAATAGTCAGGTGGTTGGCACTGCGGCCATTGAAGCGGCGGTGGGATTACATGCACCGTTTTATTCATACAAATTATCCAAACGCACGGCTATTTGCCATTCACTCAAGAGACGATACCATTATGAAGTACTCGGCCTTGTGAATGATTATCAAGGAAATACGGAGCTTTGCACACTATTTTTAGATCCAAACTACCGCAACCATAACAATGGCCCCCTGCTTTCTAGGGCTCGTTTTTTATTCATGGCCAATCACCCTGAACGTTTTGCTTCGACGGTCTTTGCTGAAATGCGCGGTGTCGTTGATGATCACGGACAATCGCCCTTTTGGGATCAATTAGGCCATCATTTTTTTCAGATGTCATTTATCGAAGCAGACCGATTAACCTTATCCACCGATAAACAATTCATTGCTGATTTGATGCCGAGAAATCTTGTTTATGTCAATTTATTAGCACCCACTGCCCAAGCAGTGATCGGCGTTCCACATCCCCTATCCGTTAAAGCCATGAACATTTTGGTACGGGAGGGTTTTCGCTACCGTCGTTATGTCGATATTTTTGATGCTGGTCCAACACTGGACGCAACATTTGATCAGATAGAAAGCATTAGAGCAAGCCGCAAAATGAAAATAAAACACATCATTGATGACGTCGTCTCGGAACCCTATTTAATATCAAATACCTTAGTGAACATCCGTGCGACACAAGGGTCACTGTGGGTTGATGAACAATCCTCCTCCTTAACCATCAGTCAAGATCTAGCCGAGCTACTTGAAGTCCAGTGTGGTGATTTTCTCCGATTTCTACCCTTTGCTAAGGAACGCCATGAAAAATCATAAACCAGGTCCTCATTATATCAATGGCCATTTTATACATAGCCAGGGCACGTCATTTACCTCTATCGATCCCGCCAATAATACCCTTTTGTGGCAAGGCAATGCCGCAACCGATAATGAAATTTCAGCGGCCTACAATGCCGCTCGCCAAGCTTTGCCAAGGTGGTCAAGCCTTGATTTTTCTTCACGTGCCGAGCACGCTCTTTTATTTGGTAAAGAGGTAGAGAAAAACCATAACCAATTAAAACGACTGATTGCACAAGAAACCGGAAAACCACTTTGGGAAGCCACAACAGAGGTCAATGCCGTCATCGGTAAAATCAATTTATCCATTGAAGCCTATCAAAAAAGAACCAAAGAAGAATGTTCGGTTTCAGCGGACATCACCAATCATCTGCGCTACAAACCCCACGGTGTGATGGCCGTGCTTGGCCCCTTTAATTTTCCAGCCCATTTAAGCAACAGCCACATCATCCCCGCCTTGCTCGCTGGAAATACGGTGGTCTATAAACCCAGCGAATTAACACCGGCAGTTGCTGAGTTTGTAATGCAATGTTTTCATAACAGTGGCTTTCCTGCCGGCGTGATCAACATGGTACAAGGAGGTGGGGAAGTTGGAAAATCGCTTTTAGAAAAAGACGTGCAAGCCGTATGTTTTACTGGAAGTTACGCCACAGGTTTAAAAATACATCAATTGTTTTCACAAAAACCAGAGGTACTGCTTGCCCTTGAGATGGGTGGTAATAACCCTTTGATTATTGATGACCTAAACAATATCAACGCAGCGATATACCACACCATCCTTTCTTCTTTCATTACCGCGGGGCAACGCTGTACTTGTGCAAGGCGGGTCATGATTCCTGATAATCACATGGGCGATCAATTTTTAAAAGAACTATTGTTAGCGGCAAAACACCTAAAGGTTGGCGCTTATACCGATTCGCCTGAGCCATTTATGGGACCAGTGATTCATTATCAACAAGCGTGCTCTCTTCTGAATGCTCAAAAACGATTGGAACAAGAGGGTGGCCATACACTGCTTCCTTTATCATTACTAAAGGAAAACACGGGGTTGGTTTCACCAGGTATCATCGACATGACCAACGCAAGGACTACAGATGAGGAGATTTTTGGCCCGCTTATCCAAATTCATCGTTATCATCACTTTGAAGACGCACTGCAACTGGCTAACCAAACTCGTTATGGATTGGTCGCCGGGTTATTTAGTGATAGTCAGGAACATTACCAACTATTCTATAATACCATCCGCGCGGGATTAATTAATTTTAATCGACCAACGACTGGTGCTGCCAGTCATTTGCCTTTTGGAGGTGTTGGCATTAGTGGCAATCTAAGACCCAGTGCTTATTTTGCAGCGGATTATTGTTCCTATCCCATTGCAAGCCTTGAGCAATCCAATTTAACGTTCCCTGCAGAACCACTACCTGGCATCACATTATGAAGGTCTATGAATTAAATCTGGATGGTTTAGTAGGCTCCACTCATCATTACGCAGGACTTTCACCTGGAAATGTGGCTTCAACGTCAAACGCCCTATCTGTAGCAAATCCCAAAGCGGCTGCGCTTGAAGGCCTGAATAAAATGCGTTTAATCCATGAGCTCGGTATTCAACAAGCCTTGCTTCCACCCCATCAACGACCCAATTTGCATTTATTACATCAGCTTGGTTTTGGTGGAAGCCCTGCTCAACAAATAGCTAGTGCCAAAAAAACATCCTTAACGTTATTGAGTGCTTGTTATAGTGCATCCAGCATGTGGACTGCCAATGCAGCAACTGTTTCACCAAGCCAAGATACAAAAAACCATCGCGTCCATTTTACAGCAGCCAATTTAGTCAGTCATTTACACAGGCATCAAGAGGCCAATTTTTCACAGTTACTATTAAAAATAGTATTTGCAAACGAAGAGTATTTTAACCACCATTTAATATTACCAAAAACCATGGTCACGAGTGATGAGGGGGCGGCAAATCATAATCGATTGTGTGCCAGTCACCAAGACAGAGGGCTGCATTTATTTGTGTACGGAAAAAAAGGCTTAACCTGCAATAACCCAATGGCTACCCCAAAAAAATTCCCAGCACGGCAAACATTGGAAGCCTCTCAAGCCATTGCAAGAAGTCATCAATTAGACCTAAATCACGTTGTATTTGCCCAACAAAACCCTGCAGCAATTGATGAGGGCGTTTTTCACAACGATGTGATTGCTGTCGCTAACGAGTCCGTATTGCTTCTACATGAACATGCTTTTATAAACCAGCCTGATGTTCTTCATGAGCTCTCAATGAAAGCGTCATTCCCGTTAAATATAATAGAAATCAGCAATCAACAATTGACGGTTGCCAATGCGGTTAAAAGCTATTTTTTTAATTCGCAATTAATGACCGTATCCGGCAGGAATGAAAAAAAATCGATGATACTCCTTGCCCCCAAAGAATGCGAAGAAGATCCTGCTATCCAATTGCTGATCAATGACTTAATAAACTCTGATACAAACCCCATTCACCGCGTTCATTACCTGTCTTTAAAACAGAGCATGCAAAATGGGGGTGGACCCGCGTGCTTGAGACTACGCGTTCCATTAAATGAAGCAGAATTTTCAAGCATGCATAAAGGCGTTCTAATCAATGAAGCGCTTTTAAAAACACTTGAAGCATGGGTAAAAACACATTATCGCTCAGAATTACATGCCAATGATCTAGCGGATCCACATTTAATCAATGAATCGTTTCAAGCACTTGATGAGTTGACATCTATCTTAAAACTAGGCTCTATTTATCCATTCCAAAAAGAGACAACGGATTAGTTGATGAAGAAGACATGGTTTGGAAAGTGTATATACCAATCCAATACTGGTGCTAAAGTCCACCAAAACTTCTTTTATCGATGGTTAACACTTGGTGGAAATGAATTGCATTCGATGATCAATCGTAGAAATCCCCACCGAATCTCATTAAATTATATTCATCAATTAATATTTGCAATTCTAGAGCGTCCCAGTGAATATTGTTTATTAGGATTGGGTGGGGCTGGGGTTATCCACGCATTAGAACCATGCCTTCATCAAAGAAACAATGTTGCTGTTGAAAATAATGCCGACATTATCACAATTGCCCATTCTTATTTTTATAGCAAATCAATTAAAAACTTAAACATCATCCAGCAAGATGCCGCTCAATATGTACAGACTTGTCATCGAAAATTTGGGCATGTCTTGGTAGATCTGTTTGGTAAAGAATCATTTCCAGCCCAATGCAATACACAAGAATTCTTTAACCATTGCAAACGATTGCTATTACCCGATGGATTCTTGGCCGTTAATATCACTGATTTAAACGAAGAGTCTTCGACTTTGAGGCATATTCGAAACACATTTTCCAATAAAACAGTTTTGTTACCGGTCAAAGGGGCCTCAAATGTGATTGCATTATGTTGCAATAGCGAATCTCTTGATTATTTAATAAACATATTAACCAACAGTGCCCAGGTAAAATCCCTTTCGTGGGATAGCGATCTGGGATGTATTGCACACCTTCATCGATAACACCTACAAAGACACGAGTTTCATTCGCTGTTGTATTTTGGGGGTTATCAGCTAGAATCTAGACAATAATAATCGATCAGGGATAGTGATGACTAAAAAAAGAAAAGACAGTACACAGGACATTAAAAATGAAGGGGTTGGGATTTTTACGATCATCATTCTCGCATTTCTTGCGGTCATCGGAATTTATTTTTTATACACACATCAACACCCAGCCAAACCGACAAAAAATATTGTAAAAATACCCATGGAGTCACCTGAAGCAATTTTAGAACCTGGTCCAGTGGTAGAGAAGAAATAAACGCGATGCACGACTTTTCACCGAGCCATACGTGCCAGCGCCCGTGAGCATGCCCATGCCCTGTTTTTAAATAATATCAAGGCGCTCAAATGAAAATGGGGGCCTAACAGTTTATTGACTATCATTCCAACGGGATATGCAAGTACTTTTCTACCTATTCTGTTTGTTAAATGACACAGTTCTCTCGCCCTGACTTTTTCGATATGAAACTGCTGGGATAGTTCGAACTAGGCGTCTTGTTGATGTTAACCAAGGACTGCAGGAAAGTGCTTTGCCATTCCTTATAAATAACAGGTTATGTGATAATAATTCAAAAAACGGGCATGGGCACGCTCACGGGCGCGGGCACGTTTGGCTCGGTGAAAAGTCGTGCATCGCGTAAAATAATTTAATTGAGTTACAAAAAGTCTTTCTTGAAAAAAAAATGTTTGTTTGATTTAATACGACTTTCTTTAATAATGTGAGACAGATAATGGCTTTTTTTCCTCCTCCGACAGTTAATTTGGCAGATGAATTCAGAAAGATCTACAAAAAAAAGCCTAGAAATCCCTGTCAAACCTATATCACAGGAATATCTTGAATTTTATCTCATGCTTCACAGTTATGATTTGGCAGAAAGGATTGAGAAAGGCGAAAAACTGGAAAAGTTACTCAAAGAGCTAGGCGGAAAGTCGCCTGATACCGAAGTTACTGCAACAGTACTTAATGCGGCATACGATGAGGTTTGCACAGAAAATAGGGAGTTCATCGAATCATCCGATCTTGATTCCATACTAAAAAAGCTTGGTTTGGATATTCAAAAGTTAAGTAAATTAAGTACAAGAAAACTGGATTTTTTATTATTAACCAGAATACCAGACCAGACTTTTCCAGCCAAAGTTGGTGAGTTGATTCGATGCCTGGAAGCTGTAGGCGTGTCTTTTGATGACCTTGCTTCAACAGAAGACACCAGATTTTATATGCTTTTTGTGCATGGTCCCGACAGATTATTAAAGCTTCATCAAAATGGTACCAATCTAAGTCGTTTATTACATTTAGATGACCTACAAACACATTCTCTCCTATTACCTCCAAACACGCTAAGACGTGGCAAAATTTTGAGTGAAGAAGATGCTATAGCGTGCCTACAAGATTCTCATGCTTTAAAGCCAGGATAATGCAAGCACCTCTTGGCACCTGGCTCTTAAATTTAAATCCAAGTCTATTTGCTCGAAGCTGATACCACTGATGCTGTTTAGCATCAGTGCTATTTTTAGGTAAATCGCGATCATGTTGTTTGAGCGTAGATTTTCCATTTTTCTCGCGTCGCACGAAAGTCATTGCCTGTCACATCGCTTGCACTCCTTTGCCCAGCCTACAGTAATATTGATACAACACTGTTCTTTATGCCCACTATTTATGAAGCATTACTTCTGAAAAATAATATTTCTTGACAAAAATATGCAGTATTAAAAGTGATTTATCGTCTTTGCGAGCCTTGGCGAAGCAATCTAGTGACGTTGAGGACGCTAGATTGCTTCGCCAAGGCTCGCAAAGACGGATTTTTTTACTAATATAAATGCTTAAAATTTAGATGTGTTTACCGTGCTCACGGCACCTGGCTCTTAAATTTAAATCCGAGTCTATTTGCTCCAAGCTGATACCACTGATGCTGTTTAGCATCAGTGCTATTTTTAGGTAAATCGCGATCATGTTGTTTGAGCGTAGATTTTCAATTACCTTGTCACCAACCCTCGTTCCCACTCACATTACGTTCAGGAAAGACTGTCATCCTCTCGCAGGTGAGGATTCAATTACCCTATGGCACCAAGCTCGCGTCGAGGATGGATTGGGGCCTGTACGGGAATGACAAGATCTCTTAACTTAAAGACAGTGACCCTCGTCCCGCGAAGGACATTATCATAAAGACTCAAATTCATAGCGCAGGAGAGAGGGTAGAAAGACGTAGTGTGAAAAATAAAACGGGCTCAAATTATGGTTGAAAAAAATGAAAAAACAATAGGGACAATGATATGGACTCATCCCCCCTTTTAAACGGCCACTAGATGGGCAAAAATGGTTTCGTCAGAAACTAAAAAAGAAAAGGAGAGTCCATGAGCAATATTACTGTACTAGGAATAGATTTA
>Ga0214923_10000938_pt1 | contig 42641 bp, 72 predicted proteins | sample LL1510_MetaG_FD_177993 | JGI IMG/M metagenome (GOLD analysis project Ga0214923, IMG submission 177993) | Freshwater microbial communities from Lake Lanier, Atlanta, Georgia, United States - LL-1510 | ecosystem: Environmental > Aquatic > Freshwater > Lake | place: USA: Georgia | collected... | reverse complement strand
TTCGTATACAATCGAAGCAAATTTGTCTTTAGCTGCAACCACAGTAACTACAACAACTACGACGACGGTGCCACCCACGACGACGACGACCACCACGACAACAACAACAGTGCCACCTACAACAACTACTACAACTACTACTACAACAACAACAACAGTGCCAACCACAACAACGACTACGACGACAGTACCCCCAACTACTACAACTACAACGACCGTGCCACCAACGACTACCACTACGACTACAATCCCCGAAGAAGAAGAGGAAACTACGACAACAACGGTTTATATTCCGACGGGAACTACGACTACAACTTCTCCTTCGACGACTGTTCCTGATGATGACGACGAAGAGCAGCCTGAAGAGACAACCACGACTTCAGTGCCTCCCAAAAAAGACGAAGAAGAATCAACTACTACCACCATTCCCGAAGAAGAAGACTCGACACAAACTACTCTTCCTCAACCTGACGACGAAGGCGATCAAGCCCAGCCTGAGGAGGACCAGCCTGATGAGGACGAACAACAGAAGCCTGAAACAACTCAGACGACTTTTCCTGATGAGCAAGGAGAACCCCAAGAAGAATCAATAGAAGAAGAAACCCCAGAAGAAACATCAGAAGAACAAACAGAAGATACATCAGAAGTAATAGTAGCGATAGAAGACGCAGAAAATGCAGAAGAAATTATTGATGCGGTCACCGATCTAATAGATCAAGTTCCGCAAGAAGAATTAGCAGAGGTAGTTACGTTAATTATTGATTCCATAACTAAAAATAAAGAATCACAGGATCTCACTGATGAAGACAAAGAAAAGATTGCAGGAGTGGTTCAGGCAATCATTCAATCTGGCCCCGTTGATGCAGACGTAGCCAAGGAGCTGGCTACCAATGCTGCGGTACTGGCTTCCGTTTCTGGTGAGCAGGCAGCAGAAGTCTTTGCCGCAATAGAAACAACTGAGTTGACCGAAGAAGTTAAAGAACAAATCATAGACGCCGTACAAGAGGCTCCAGTAGAAGTTAAAGAAGCTTTTGAGGAAGAAATTAATATATACGGAGAAGGCTTTGATGAGTATGTTCCATTAGGCTCTAATATCGACGTAGAGACCCGTAGAACGGTCATAGCCGTTACCACCGTGCTTTCTACTATAGCTGTAGCTGGAGCGGCTGGAGCGGCTTCTGGAGGCCCTACAGGGCCTTCTGGAGGATCTTCTGGTGGCAGTAGTAGGGGCTCTCCTTCATCTGGCACAAACGACGCGGTAAGAAGGGAAGAGGAACTGGAAGAGGAAGCCGAAGAAGCTGGTGGGATAGAGGGACCAGAAGATGACGAAGAAGATATATATTTAACAAGAAATAGTATATTCAGTTACTATACACAAGGGGGAATAGAAATGAAAAAAATGAATTGGTTTGGTTTAGGCAAAAAAGTTTGGGAAATAACAGCTGGTCTTGCCTTTACTTTAGCTGGTAGCTTCGTGATGTTTGTAACATTATCTGGTGAAACAAGGAAGATGGCTATAATAGCCACAGCTGTAGCGCTCGGTGTTCACTATATCCACGAAGTACTTAAAAACGACGAGGAGTAAAATATGAGCCGAATACTTTCAGGAAAAGTCGATCCGAGAGTAGAAGAGGTAAAGTCTTCTTTGGAACAATTTTTATCTGAATTAAACAAGCAACAACGAGATCTATTTTCTTATATTGAAATAGAAAACATGCTACTTGACATTTATAATTTAATGCGATAAAATTAAGTACTGTGAAAATAATAGATAATTTTTTAAAAAAAGATGAATATTTCCAGATACTAGATATTTTAACTAGTCCACAGTTTGATTGGCACTTTAATGATACGGTTTCTTATTCAGATAAACCCAATAATTCTGTAAACGATTTTCAGTTTAGTCATATTTTTTATAAAAATCCAAATATGACAAGTCAATACTTTTCCGTATTATCTCCAATACTTCACAATTTGAATTGTGATGTATTAATGAGGGCAAAAGCAAACCTTAGATCACCGACCCATATTATTGAAGAAGCAGAAATGCATTTAGACGTTTCATATTCTTCTATGATAAATAAACTCGATGTCATGCAGGCATTAAAGACCGCTATTTATTATGTTAACACAAATGACGGCTATACTTTTTTTGAAGATGGCACAAAGGTTGAAAGCATCGCTAATCGAATTGTCATTTTTCCTTCAACAATGCGCCACGCAGGCTCGACTCACACAAATGCAAAGTACAGAATAGTCCTTAATTTTAATTATTTTTAGTATTTTAGTTTATTAATTAATTAATAATATTTTTTTGTATATTGTTTATATACTTTTCTGATCCATGGTTAACAAAATAGTTTATTTTTCCGCGCTGCAATCCCGTAATTGCGCCTTTGATCCTATCGATAAATATTTGTAGTATATTAAGATTTTTTATAACACCATCGTGATTCATGTAGTATGCCTTTGAATGATGCTTGTAGGGCCACAATGGAACTCTTGTGACTATATCAATATTATTTACCCATCTAACGTGAGGTATACTTAGCTCATTCATAAATCTAATGTATTTGGAATTACCAACTTTAGGACTTCCAAATGTATATAAACCTTCTACTTTCGGAAAAAAAGATAATCTAGATGTTCTCACTGCAGCTAATGTGGCCATTGCTGCGCCAAGACTGTGACCAGTAAAGTATACCTTTTTCACTCCTCTAGATTTTTTTATTTTCTCTACCACGTTTGGCCATATCTTATCTAGGGCTTCTTTAAAACCCATGTGGACTTTTCCAATTTGGGAACTGCTTGGAACCAATTTAACCTTTATATCATGGATAATATCTTGCATTTCTCCGGGTTCAGTACCCCTGCATGCAAGTATGATTTCATATTTATTTTCCAGAAGATAAGCTTCTGCGCCTTTGCAGTCAAAATACTCGCAACTAAATCCGCATTTCTGCGTACAGCCCTTTGGCATCTGCCGGTTTTTTGTAAGCGATGGCGCTTATCTTTGCAAATAAAAGACTTTTATCCAAAAAGCTAAGCTTGTGTATCATCGCCGGAATCTTGTTCTATTATTTCATCATTTTTATTACGACCAGTTGATATCATCAACCCAGCCAATGTTCCGGTAATGAATGTTGCAACGCTTGAAAGAACACCAAAAAACATTTTGTCATTTTCAGCCTGTGCACCTATCGGCTGAGTGACAAATACAAGGGCGTACAAAACTCCGACAAGTAGTTATTGTCAAAACCGCTGCAAGAACGCAACCAACTACAAACTTAAGACGAGCATCTAGTTCTTCTGGTGTCAATCTCTTTTTCATGGTTGATCCTCCTGTGGTAGTTCTTGCTGCTCTCTTGGATCGAAGCCCAAGAGCGTTTCGGTACACATTCCATCTACTAGGCATACAGGTGGATGGCATTCGTCATTGTTCCAATTTTCTGGATCTTGACATTCGTAACGATAGTGTCCTTCGTATCCACAGCCAGACAAAACCAAAATAGCCACCGCTGCTATTAATATCTTTTTCATTCGGCATCTTGTGCTTTCTTCGCCTTTTTGTCAACTTTATTAAAGACATCATTTATTTCTTTAGCACTAAGTTTACCATCGTCCAAAAAGGCTCTAGACAAACCTTCCACTACAGTAGCAACACCAGCAATGCCAGCCATAAATACGGCTTTCCAAATCGGAACTCCGGCGATTGTTCCTGCTCCAATCACGCCCAACCCCGATGCCGCAAAGGTGGCAATTATTCTTAAAAGAATATTTTTCAATTGTTCCATTGTTAATCTCTTTCTTAGTTTTATAATATAATAGTAATAGCACCGGGGGGTCTGTGTAATTTTAAAAAAAAAGTATGGTATAATCGTATTTGTTTTAATATGATTATACGGAATTAATGAAACATCTCATGACGCTTCAATTGCGATCATCGACAATGATAATATTGTTTTTGCTGCCCACGCAGAAAGATTTAGTAAAATAAAAAATGATTGGTACAATAATCAATCCATTCTTGAATACGGTATGAAGCTACGGGAAGATTTCCGAAGTAGCATATTATGAAAAGCCTTTTTTAAAAAAAAGCAGATTATTGCTTACAGGCAATAGTTCGGATTGGAAGCCCAAAAACTTACCCAAGCTTTCAACTACGTACTTCACACATCACTACTCTCACGCAGCTGCCGGGTATTACACAAGTCCCTTTAAAGACGCTGTCATAGTTGTTCTGGATGCAATTGGGGAATGGAATACCTCATCTATCTGGATTGGTTCTGAAGAAAAAATAAGTTGTGTAGAAAAAATAAATTATCCTTTTAGTTTTGGTTTATATTATTCAGCTTTTACGCACCTTGTCGGGCTAAAACCAAACGAAGAAGAATACATTCTTATGGGCATGGCCGCATATGGAAACATAAATAGATACAAAACCCTAGTTGAAAATTATTTTCCATCAATTGAAAAACAAAAATATAATTTTCATAAAGGAATAAACGATTGGCCATTGAGCATTAGTGAGCAAGATCGATTTGATATTGCGGCCGCTGTTCAATTTATTTACGAGCAAAGATTAATTGAATTTATGAACTATGCAAAAAAAATAACTGGAAAAAATAACTTGGTTTTTATGGGGGGTTGTGCCCTAAATTGTTCTGCTAACACAAAACTATGGGATTTATTTGAAGATATTTGGATAATGCCCAACCCCGGAGACGCTGGATCATCTTTGGGGGCAGCAGCTGCTCTTTACGGTAAACATATAAACTGGAAAAACCCATATCTGGGTTATGATTTGGGTTGCAAGTACCCTATTGATAATATAATTGATAGACTTCTTAAAAAAGAAGTAGCACCGGTGGCTTCTGGCAGGGCAGAATATGGCCCAAGGGCTTTGGGTAATAGAAGTATACTAGCAGATCCAAGAAATAAAAATATTAAAGACAAAGTTAATGAATTAAAGCAGAGAGAAATGTTTAGACCCTTTGCTCCTGTAGTTCTGGAAGAAAAAGCCCACGAATGGTTCGATATGCCAATGCAGTCTAGTCCATACATGCAATATGCTGTTAGGTGTAAAAAACCGGATGATATTCCAGGAGTTGTTCATGAAGATGGAACATCAAGAGTCCAGACAGTTAATGAGACCCAGCATGCTGGGCTGCATTCTTTATTAAGGGAGTGGTATTATATATCTGGTGTGCCAATACTTCTTAATACTAGCCTTAATATAAAAGGACAGCCACTTTTAAATGATGAACATGATATAGTATATTGGAATCAAAAACATAAAAATAATAAAATTATAAAGTAGGTTGACTGATGAAATATAATTTGTATGGACACAATATTAACTTCCTTAGGCACTTTTCATCGCGCAATGATCCCGATTCAAAACTTCTGCAGAATAGAAACACAGAATACAATGTACCGTGGCTGTATAGCTATAGTAGAAATGTTTATAATTTTAGATCAAATGATTTTCATAATGACACTAACCTGATAACAATCGGATGCTCCCATGGATTTGGCGTTGGGATTCCAATTGAATATACTTGGCCAGCACAAGCTGCAAAACTCCTCGGTACAGAAGATTATATAAATTTAAGCACTCCGGGTTGTAGTATTTTTAATCAAGTTAGATTGTTGGCAAATTACATCAATAAATACGGTTCCCCAAAATTAGTTCTAGCGACTTTTCCAGATTACGTTAGATATGAATATGCTTTAAAAGATGGAAAAATTGTCGATGGCAATTCTTTGATAAAACTCTCAGGGCCACATGACGTTTCGCAGAACGAAGGATACGCCTCATGGCTTGCGTTAACAGCAATAAATTTTTTAGAGGCTCTTTGCGCATCTAATGGAATAAAACTACGTTGGCAGTTTTGGGTTAATCCAGATCAGTTTTTTTTAGATGATGAAAAAAATGCGCTTCCTGGAATTTCTGAAAATAGTTTTAAAAACTATGTTGATCTGAAGTCTTCTACTGTCCCAGGATATAGAAATAACCCAGTTGAAAATTGGATTTTTCCTCAAATATCAGAGTGGTCTTTTAATAAAGAAACCTGGCAGATTAAATGCTCAAATCCACGCAACACTCCCGCATGCTGTAAAGAGCTAAGAAATGACACCGAAGATTTTTTTCATTTCGCCTATGATAGATTCAAAGTGCCTCGCTGGTTGATGGATAAAGAATTAACAAAAAAAGAATTTTATAAAATTGCCCCCCAAACTACTATGTCGAACATCGCTTATTCCACTCATTACGGAGCTCATTGGCATTGGCATTGGGCGCAAAATTTGGTTCAAAGTCTTGGTATTGAAAAGGAGTATAGTTCATGAAAATTTATTTTAAAAATAAAATAAGACATTCAATAAAAAAATTCATACAAAATATTCATAGAATAAAAATTATTATAAAAACTTTTCTTAAAAGAAAAGGCCCCTATGTATATTGATAGTTTTTATTTTATCATATATACTATAATTAATTGATATTATATTTCTTATTTGAAAAGGGCAGAATGTCTCATTGGAAAAAGATTAAACAAAAAACAAAAAACAGTCCCTTAGGTGTATTTGACAAAGAAAACAGGGCATCAGAAGAATTAAGCAAACAGAGAATGGATATGTGCTTGTCTTGCGAACACCTTATTAAAGTCACTAGTCAGTGCAAAAAATGCGGTTGTTTCATGAAACTTAAAACAACACTCAAACATGTTCAATGCCCAATAGGTAAATGGTAAATCACATATTTTGATTTTTGTATATATTATTTCTATATTTAAAAATATTAATAAGTTGTTCTTGATTAGAGTTATATTCTAAATTAGAATTTGTTTTAAATTCAAAAAAAAGCATTTCTAAATAATCATCTATAATGACCTATAATAGATTTTCTAAAAACTGATCTATCTTCTGGCGGCGTTGCACGATGAATGGTATGTCCATGCCACAAAAGAGCCTGTCCCTTTTTGGCAATGAATTGTATCGGTTCTTGTTTATTATCTTTGATAATTTCTGATAAATAATCTGAAATTTTTTTTTGAGATAATGGTCTTTCGTTATAAATTGAAAAGTCCATCATCCATCTATGAGATTTTGGAATGACTGTAAATGGTCCAGACTTTGGATCAACATCATCTAAGGCAATCCATAATCCAGCGTAATGATTTCCCGCTTGCCTATCGCCTGCTTGCACGTCCTGATGCCAGTACTCCAAAATGGTGGCCCAGGAGGTTAATGACATGTGGAGTTTTATATTACTTAAGTCAAGCTCATTAAACAGTTTTTGGATACGTCCATGCCAAAGAACTCCAAATATTTTTTCGTCATACAAAAAATGATTCGTCGCCTGCCAACCAGATATATTTTCTATGGAAATTATTGTTCCATCAAAGTTTGGAGCGTGATGCTCAATCCAGTATTTTTTGTATTCTTCTATTAGATCTTCTGGAATCAAAGATTCAACTATGAGATATCCATTCTCGCTGTAAAAATCTTTTTTATTCATTAGAAGAATTTTGTTTTGGTTGGTTGTTGTATAAATCATCAACTTGATTCTTATGATTGATATAAAATCCACTTAAATATGGTCTAAACATTTCTATTTGATCAGATCCCCTGCCTTTTTTTCCAGAAACATAATGACCAATTAAAGATTTGCGAGGTATGTTTTTGTTTATTGGATTTAATCCCCTATGTACGGTGTGCCCTTGCCACAAAATGATATCGCCCTTTTTTGCAATAAAAGCTTCTGGTTTAGCGTCATTTATTTTAAAAATTTTATCAAAATATGAAATAATTTCTTGTGGATTAAGTTTTTTATAGATTGAAAAATCAAAGCTCCAATGATTTGACTTTGGCACAAACGCAAATGGACCCGATTCTGGATGGATTTCGTCCAGCGCCACCCACAACCCAACATAATTTCCTGCAGACACAGAATCTTCGTCCACGTAATCGTGATGCCAGGTTTTTTCAGTTGAATACCATGATGTAAACGAGAGATGTAAGGCCATTTTTTTCAAACCAACTTTTTCAAATAGTTCGTATATATTTTCATGACACATTACGTTTAATATTTCTTTGTGTGACATAAATGGATTGGATTCTTTCCAACCCATTTTGTTTTTCATTGACTCAACTGTTCCGTTGTATTCGGGAGCGTGATTGTTTAACCAGTATTTTTTATATTGGTCTATTACATCATCGGGTATAAGATTTTGTACAATGATATAGCCTTCTTCGAAAAAAAAATCTCTTTCATTCATACATTATATTCTGTCTGCTTCGGACAATGATATCTTACCCCTAAGGCTGTTGTCCGCAACGACTTTCCTGTGATCGTATGCTCTTTTCAAACCTTCGTCACCTTCTAGGGTTCTATTCTGGAATAACGGATTAGGTTTTGCGCTTAAGATTTTTTGATCTTTTTGATACTCGGAATATAAGCAATATTTTTTATAGTCATCGAATACGTTGTCCATCCAATGTGGATAGCACCAATCTGTAAGTTCATCCCATTCCCTTAAAAAGACCATAACTTCTTCGTGTGGACTTCCTTGGCTCATGAATTCCAAATAGCCATATCTAATTCCTGACTTTACTGTTTTTACCCCATGAGATGCATAAAAGTTGCATGGAAAAATTACTACATCCCCCATTTTTGGGGCGTACTCTATATCAAGATAGGGGAAAAACAATTCTCCTCCTGTATAGTTGGTTCCATCCAACTGTGAATCGTGGCTAACGCAATCATTCATGTACGCAGAAACAGCCACAACCTGCCTGATCTGCATTTGGCCTTTGGGGATATATCTTTTTCCCTCAGTTGCTCGATAGTTGGAATCATTGTCATTATGTATACCTAGATACATTCCTTTGTCATATCTAATTATATGCCCCCTGCTTCTCCACCAAAGAGTCGGAAGAACCATAGGAAAGTGATCTATATATTTTATAACACATTTATATATCTGATCTTCCCAGTATTTAAATAGGTCAACCATGTCTGGTTCAGTCTTATCCGTAACCGGCTGCAGCACGCGCACTGGAACTTCTTTTAGTTGTTCGAGTGAAAACTTATTATGATCTTCATTCAGTGCGTATTTATTTCCAGCTTCATCTGTGTGATATGTCCACCTTTGTTCATGCGCTTCTTGGGCGTTTTTGTCTATCCATTTAGATATTTTTTTTAAAGATTCTTTAGTTATATTAAGGGCGTTTTCAAAAACAATTACGCCACCTCCCAGATTTCTAACATTTAATTTAGATATTTCTTCAATAGTTTCATCATTTATTTCTGGGAAGGAGGCAGCATAGCGGTTGTCATTTGATGTTATCGACATATTATTTCCTTATTCCGAAAGATACTCTTCTATATCCCTTCTTAAAATGTCTATTGAAACATCTATACCAAGACGCTGAAGTGGTGTGGGATAAGGGCCACCGTTTGGGAAATCTTCCCTATCTTCTATAATGGGGTTGTGGTCTCTTCTGCCATCTTCGGTATACTTTTCTGGATACCAAGAAAATGTTTCACCAAAGATGTTTCTTTCTCCGAGCATAAAACCATTAGCGTATCGCTTTACTTTTGTTCCGGTTTTATCAATTAAAAATTTTGTAAAGTTTCCAGTTATTGGATAAAAAACATTTTTATTATCAACATCTACCTTAGGGGCATTAGACCACGGTACTTCTTCGTTATGAAATGGTACTCCGGAATCCTGGAGATCGGCTGCGTATGCGCCGGTTAGATACGCCCAAAGCGGGTGTTGATCCTGCTCTTTGACAGAGCCAGGTGCGTAGTCGTTGTCGTATCTATGCTTATCATGTCTTCCGTTAGTCAATTCTGTAAATTCAAATGTTGTTCCAAAATTTTTTTCCGCATAGTCTTTTGCGACTTCTCCAGGAGTTAATGAAAGATTGTTTTCTTCTATATAATTTTTTAATCCCTTTTGAAACTCTGGATATCCATGGCATGTAAAGTCATCAACCACAACAGCAATTATGGAAAAGTCTGAATTATCTTTATAAAGTTGGTTTAGTGTTTCAAGATTTCCATGCTGGGGGATGTTGCCGCATCCAGCGGCAACATTAAACAATAAAGTAACTTTACCCTTTTGCCCAGCTAAAATATCGTTTTTTTTACCGTCAGCTGAACTTATTTTTATATCATAAATTGACACAGGCAAAATTGATTCTGGGGCACGTACTTGTTTTTCTTTTTCAATTAGTTCAGATGATATATCGATAAGATTTTTCATAAAAATTTCTCCTATTTTTTGTCCATGTCGTCTTCGTCATCTTCGCCGTCTTCCGGCTCTTCGTTCTGCATTCCAACGATACCATCCGGAATTGCAGCTAATCTACAATAGCCGCCCGGCTCAATTCTTTGTTTTATTATTTTACAAACAGAATCTGACTCGTGCAAAACACAGTTTTCACAGCGTACGCCAATTTCGTAATTATCGTTTTCTTCTTCTGGAACATAGCCAACCCATATCCCATTGCCGTCGTTGTCGGAAAGCTTCCCATACTTTTGGGCAATTGCCAACAGCGCGTTTGCAAATTCTCTTTCGGCTGCAGACATCTTTACCTTGGACATGTCCATGGTATGATCCATTTTACCCTTTGGTTTATTCTTTTTACTTATTTCGTCCATTTTGTAAACTTGATATTTTACATTTGAAAGCCAATAATTAGTCATAAGTCCTCTTTTTGTTTTAATATATAGTACCATTCGGGTTGTTCATTTGCAAGTCGAGTGCTATAATCGGATCTTGATTATGACTGTCAAAAGCTTTTTTAAAAAAGTCCATGACCCGTATGAGGATTATACTTTTGTAAACGATTATTCTATTTCAAACAAAGACGCTTCGTTTATATCTGCTGCTTCAAAAATAGCAAAAACTTCTGACAACAGGTTTAGGGTCGGGGCCTTGGTGGTTAAATCCGGTCGTGTCCTAGGTGGCTCACCAAATATTACCAGGGTTTCGCCCAAAACACCGCCCAACAGATTTTCAACTCACGCAGAAATAGCTGCAATGGGTATAGCATCCGAAACAACTGGCGCCACTTTATATATAGCCAGGTTAAATAGTTATAATAAATACGCAATATCTAAACCATGTGCTTGGTGCATGCAAAAAATAAAACACTATCAAATAGATAGGGTTGTGTTTACAACGGATTTTATTTCTTCTAAAAAAGAATCAATTTCATCTTTTTATGTAGATGATATCAAGTGGGCAAATAAAGATCTAGTATTTCCTTCTTCGACTTCTTCCGTATGAGTACCCGGCAGCTAAGCCGCCTAGGGTTAATCCTAGAGCCTTAAGTCTTAGATCATTGGCTTTTTGTGCTCCTGGGATTACTGACTGAGCAACTTGTGCAGCTTGAGCTGATCTACTTGCCGATGTTACAGCTCCTGATTTAACTACACGTGTTGCTGCACCTTTGCCAGCTTGCGCAGCGCTCTTAACTGCTGCGCTTATCGGTGCCTCGCTGATGGGAACTGAGTGCTCGTATGCACTCATAAATGCATCGTCGATCAAGCCCATAGAGGCTCCGGCTATTATCTATAAAGCCAGATGCACCTCCGGAAATATCTCCAATAATTACTGGATTTCCAAACTCATCAACTCCATTTTCTATAATGTCTCCACCAATTGCGGATCCTCTAGCTTTTGCAGCTTCAAGCATATTTTGTGGACTAGTTTCTTGATTTGATTGAATAGCTCTACCTCTTTGAATCGCTGCTTGCTTTCTCTGCTCCGGTGTCATGTTGGAAGTATTAGATTGGACTCGGCTAGTTGTTTTTTCTTGTGGTTTTTTCCCTGGTCTAGCTCGTCCCCTTGCTCTGGCTTCAGCTAGTTTTTTTCTTTTTTCAAATAGTTTGTTTCGAGAAGCAGCTGCTTCCGCATCAAGACTATCTAGTTCATGTGCTTTCATTTTTATAGCTTCTATGTCTTCCTGCGGTAGAGAAGGCAATAATGGCCTTTTAGATTCAGGCATTTGATAATAAACTTCAGCTCTTTCTTCTGGTGTTAATCCAACTGGAACATCGTCTGGTATTTCAGAAAGCAATCTTCCACTTTGTATAATGCTTTTTCTTTGTCTTCCCCCAACCCTAGTGCTAACTTCTTGCGCTGGTCTTCCAACTTTTATCAAACTATTTTGGATTTCATTCATAATTTATTTTGCTACTCCAGCTACTCTCATGGCTGTCTTCATACCCGAAATAATTCTTGAGGCAGTAGCGTTTCTTCCGGCGCTTGCGACAGCAGCAGACGATATTTTATCAGCACTTATTTTTATAGCTCTCGTTCCAGACATAAACGCTTCTCCAGAAGAAACAACCGCAGTAGCAGCAGCGGCTGCGTCGTCAGACAAAGCTGGCAGGACACTGTCTGCGGTCATGGCGGCATGTGCTGCCATTTCTCCAGCCCTATTTACTTCTTTGGATATTGGTGCAAGTTTTCCTACAACTTCTCCCATTTCTTTTGTGTAATAATTTACAGCTTCCTGGCTTAGGTTTCCAGCCCTGCTTACCTCAGATAGGTAATCAATACTTTCTCCAATAAAAGCTTCTTTTCCAGATATTCCAAAAGCTGCTCCGCATTCTTTCAATAAATGGTGAATCTATAGATTCTATTAAAGACTTGTGTGCTTGAGTTCTTCCTTCTATTATGGTAGATTTAAAAAAATCTTTAATCATAGGATTGTCCATAACATCATCTCCATATTTTTCGGTGAGAGTTTTTTGAAGATTTCTAAGCGTCAAGCTTTCGTAGTTTTTCCACGGCTTTAGATAAGATTCAAAAGGTGTTTTAAGTGGATCACCATAAGTGCGTGAGTAGGAAACTCCTCTATTTATCATTTCTGATGGTATGTAATCTGAACTAAGTTGTCTTCCGCGACGCGATAACTTCATCTTTACTCTTTATTGAAGCTTTTTTTACCATGGAAAACTGTCTATCCATAAGGGTTTTGCCTGGGTTTTGTGGATCAGCTGTTCTTGACAAAATTTGATGGCTAAATCCTTCTGCTCTTGCTTCTTCGAGAGCTTGGTTTTTCATATACGCTATATGCTGCGTCTTGAAGTCATCTAAAAGAGAAGGAATCTCATCAACATTTCCCAAGTCATTAATGAGTGTAGACCTTTCGAAAAGACTATTAACATCTCCTGTTGTATTTTTAATATTTGCTATAACATCTTTTGTTCTTTGGTAGTATTCATTTTTACCCAATCCCGCGTATTTGGAAAACGCATGTCCAATTTCATGATACATTGTTTTTGTTCCAGCTAATGCCGACAAAGGATCTTCTAGATTTTTTACTATTCTTTTTGGATCTATGAAAATGAAACTACTAGAGCGTTTTGCTTGGCGCATTGCTGATCGCCCTATTCTTTCTTTTCTTAAAGATTTTAGAAGCTGTTTATGTTCTGGGCTACCTATTTGATATGATTTATGAAAAGCAAATAGTTCATCAGATTTTTCTATTCCGTCCTGCCTGTAAAGTTTGGTGAGTAGCCGTAAACATCGAGGTCCTGCCAGATACAGTTCCGCCAAACGTCCTACGACCTATTCTTTTTCCCATTTCATCAGTGAAATCAACATTAAGAGATTCTATGCCGGCCACTCGCAAGTTCTCGTTTATTGTTTGAAGACCCTGCCTAAGCTTGTCTTCGGGTACGGCCTGCATTGCGCCTCGAGTTTGACGCAATATAAAATTATTAACAGATGTGCTTCTGCCAGAACGAGAAAATAACGCCATAATCTACTATAGTAACCGTTACTATATACAGATATGAGAGACCCGATAAGACATGGTGGCTTAAATGATCCTGGGCTTAGGCAGCCGGGCATTGTTCGTTCTGGAAAGTTTAGAAAAAATCAGTTTCAAAGAGCAACAGTTTCTGCCCCAAGAGCCATTGAACCCGGCACCAGAGGACCTGGTATGCGCCAGTCCAAAGTGCCCATAAGAGGTCTGCAAAAAAGAGAACCGATTGGTTTGGGATCAATTGTTACACCCCAATCTGTTTCAGCCCGTGCTGGTATGAGGGCTAATTTTAGTTGGCCAAGTTTAAACTTTAATAGAAGTAAAAGATATAATCCGTATACATAATTTAGGATTTATAACTTTTTTGAAAAAGGAAAATGAGCTTCTAAAATTTTTTTCAATTTTCACCTATATAGGAATTTTAAAAAATATTACTTGTACACACAAGAGCTATTACAGCTACCGCAATCACAGTAGCTCAAAAACATCGTTATGCAGTAGCGAGTTCCTTCTTTGACTGGACAAGAAGAATGGTACAAATCGCTGTCAATAATAACGCACGAATTTGGAGTCGGTTTATACGTAAGTATTGGTGTGTCTGTTTTTTCAAGACCAAAAACATTAAACTCTCCACCTGAATATTCATCGTTTAAATAATAAATACAGGCAAGATCCACCTTACTCCATGGATTGTGATATTTACTTTCTTCGGTAGTATTGAGATGCCAATCCTTATGAATCGATATGTATTGATCTGCTTCGTATTTTAGTATTCCGGCACCTATGTATGAGTAAACTCTTTTTCCCAAAACCCTACTGCAGAGATCAACCAATTGGTCTAGGCTTACTTCGTAGGTGGACTTAATATTTTGCGGATCGTCAGTCTGATAGTGAAGAGAGTGGAGTTTGTCTGGATTAGCTTCGTATCTTCTTTTTTCGATACTGTAATCAACGTAATCAGCTTTTTTTGCTACTGAATAATATAAATCATGAAATAGATTATCATCCAAACAATTCTGCATTATGTGTATGAAGGATCTTGTCATTACAGATATTCTGGCCTATGATACTTTCGCATTAAATCGTGTTTGACTACTGTTGGGTCAACCCACCAATCTTCCCAAACCGAACGAACAATAAGAGTATATCCAAAAGAATCTAATATTGATCTCTGTATTTCTTTTATTTCGCGATTTTTAAAGTACATGTTTTCATCATGCTCGAAAGTAATTACACTAAATCTATACTGTGTTAATGGAATCGACATTAATCCATGTAAAGTAGAAAATCGGTTTCCCCTTGGGTGCAGATTTTGCTCGTATCCTTCGTCGATATCAACCTGAAGAAAATCTATTTGTTTAGGAAAAGAGTTTAATTCAAAATAGGATAAATAATTGAATTGAAGGGCATCACCGTAACACGGGTTAGATCTATTTTCAGTAAATTCTTTTCTTCTGTTTTCTTCTATTTCAAAAGAAACACCAGTCCATCCATATTTTTTTTCAAGATTATAAGTGTTTGATCCATCTTTAGAATGAAAAGCGCCTAGTTCTACGTAGTGTCCATTTCTTTTATCTTCTAATACATTTAAAATAAAATCTTCTTGAGGACTTAAATCGTTCATTGTTTTTCCATTTGATTTTTTCGCTAGATTTAAAAAATATATAAAATTTTTTTTATAATTCCCTAATTACTTTTTTGTTGGTTTCTTTTTGGTTTTCTTTGATGGTGGTCGACCCAAACGCTTTTGTGCTTTGTTTGTTTCTTGAACAAACCAATAAAATGGTGCTCCAGTATGTGGATCAAATCTTGATGCTATATTTAAAGCTTTTAAGCACAGAGCCTTAGCTAAAGGTATTGTCATCTTGCGTTTAGATCCAAAGGAAGCCTGCATTGCACCCAATGCGTAAGCTCCGCCGCTACCTAAAGCATAAATACCTGTTGCATCAGAAGCCCAAGAATAATCTCCATCTATCACATAAACACATCCATTAACCGCTACAAGAACAGTTGAATCGTGTTCTGCAATGTGTCGCTTCTCTTCGTTGCTTTCTGGCGAAGCATAGCCCTGCTGTTCAAAACACTCACGCAGTGCCGGAATAAACTTAGCCGTCATAAATTCATCTAGTTTTTTACCCACTGTATTTATTGGTGGTGGCGGTGGCTGAAATACATGGTGCAGTATGTTTATTGCACGAACATCTCCAGCTACACCCAACAGGTATTTTCCATTGCTGGCAACTTTAGTAGTGCCTTCTCTTAAGGTCATAATTTGAGCAGCATATCCGCTATCTTCAAAAGTAGATATACGGCTGTCTACTCCAACAACACAAAAACCATCTCCCTGAACAGCAATTATTGTAGTCATATCTATGATCTAGTATAGCACTAAAATCAGATGATCGGTGCAACTGTTTTAATAACTATTTTTATTGAAGGCCAAATCTTTTTGACAAATTCAATAATATTTTTAATAATACTACTTGCTTGTTTCATTGTTTCTCCTTTTAAAGTTATGGGTTTTAATTTAAAATAGAGATAACAATATTAAATTAATTTCTGAACTAACTAATTGCCTTTAAACTGCAATTTCTTTAAGTTCTTTCCGGGTTGTTTGCGTAAACGCAATATATTGATTTCTTTTCAATCTGCAAGGGTGAATTGGGATGTGATTTAATCCGACGTGCACAGAAATTGTTTGATCACAATTTTGGCACATCCAATAACTTACTGGAGGATAAGTATAAGCTATCTGTTCTTTGTCTTCTTGTGATGAAACATAAGAGCTGGTTTTTTGACTAGCTTCTTCTTGGGCGTTTACTTCTGCACATTCTGGACAAACAATTGGTTTACGTCCACGCGCTTTTTGACGCTCCCATTTTTTATCGCACTGCGTGCATTCAAGTGTTTCTTTCATCCTTGTCTCACTTTTGGCTAATTCCAATATTTACTCAAGGTATATAATAATAGGCAAAAAAGAAAATATCAACTTTGAAGCCAGATTTTAAGAATTATCAGTGTTTACAATAAAGAATTAATGTCGTTTTCAGTAGGTCGCAACCATTTTACATCGACAAGTAAACCATCAGTAAACTTTAACTTTAATTCTATAAATAAGCTTTTAGCGTTTTCTTCCCAACAAACATCATCCGTAAAATATACAATTGTACAAACGTTAATAATTCCGTGATGATCAACTTTAAACTCTAAATCAAGCTTATCAGCATTAAGCCAAGATCTTCCGGATTCTTTCATACAGATGCCCAGACGGATCAATAAAGTATGAATTAAAAACTTGTTCTAAATCTTTGGTTTGAAAACCATTTCGATTAAAAGAAGCTCTAATATAAGGAATATATTTTGTAGGAATATACGACGGAATTGATATAGGGTAATCAATTTCTAAGTTGTCATACATTCCCATTGTTTTTTTTCCTAACTTTATGATAATAGTTTTTAGCGTAAATATTTATTCTATCTTTGTTATTATCTCTATATATTTTAAGCCTTTTCCTGTAAGCAGAAACGCAAACATTACATCTGCATTTGTCTCTTCTGTAATACTTATAAGAACCATGGGTTACCGGCTTCTTAGCCTTTTGTTCAATGGTACTTTTAGCTATATGACAAGTATTGCACAATACCTGACATTTAGCAAGTTCATAATCTCTTATTTCTTGAGACCTTTGCCAGATGCGATTTATTTCGTATTCTTTTGTAGAAGGATCAATATGATCAACCTCTAATTTGTCCCAAGTACCGCAATGAGCACAAGGGCCATTGCTAGAAAGCCACTCTTGTCTTCGTTGTTGAGTTCTTATCTTTATTTTTTCATATCTTTGCGGCATGCTAAATCCTTTGAGCGGGTAGGGAGAATCGAACTCCCACAAACAGGTCGGAAACATGTTGGTCTACCATTAACTTATACCCGCGTATCGGGTATAGTATAGCAGCATGTGAACCTTTTTGCATGTAATTCCGCAAAAGCCAAAAAGACAAAAGCTTTCTGGCGACTATATATTATATATATACATATCGCCTTAAAGGCTTTTAGAGATCTTTAGAAGAAACGTTTAAACCCCCAAATACAGAAAGGGCTATTGCATTAATTTCTTCTTTTTCCACAGAACAAGTTTGGATGATAACAGTATTGTGAGATAAACGCTCCCAGCCATAGCGGCTATTCTTGTTCTTGCGCTTCTTTTTTCGTCTCGACAATTTCATCACCTTTGCTGTAAATAATAACAGAAGATTTACCAACACGAGCTATGGGTTGTCCTGTGCAAGTATTTCTTATGTTTTTGTTAAAATAAGCTCCAATAGATTTTGCTTTGCAAAGAGCATTGTAGTGTTTCTTGGCAATATTTTCGTAAAGCCAAATGCTACCGCTAGCAAAAGTTATAATCAATTGCTTTGTTTTACTTTCCCAAGAAATATGTTCTATAAAAGAACTATCAACAAAATATTTTTCATGTTTAGCCATTTATACCAAAACCTCAAAAAAATCAATACCAGGAATTAAACCTAAACCAGATCCATTATCCCAGTTAGCAAATATTGTACCAGCATCGTCGACATGTGTAATCGTACCCATATCTCCGGGCTTGAGATTTGTATATACGTCTTCTGTACTTACAAGCTTAACACGCTTGCCAATAAGAGCATCTTTTTTTAAATTCCAATAATGAAGAAGAGATTTTAAACTATCTAACTCACCTTGTAGCACAATTTTATCAGCAAGTAGGCCGTCTATAATACTTTTGTAATTACTGTTGGTTAAACCGTTAACATACATTTGCGCCTCCACTAGGAATCGAACCTAGAACAAGGGATTAGAAGTCCCACGTTATATCCTTTTAACTATAGAGGCTTGAGCAATCTGACACTCTTTTCGTTTCAGGATAAGAATATGATATCAATGTTCTATCATCAATATATAACTTTGATTCGATAATTACATTTTTGTCAAGCACTCTATAGAAAAAACCGTTATTCCAATAAGCACCTTCCACCAAATAGCCGATCTGCTTATTGAGATATCCTAGTTCTTTCCATTGATTTTGTTCGTTCATTTTATATTTGAACAAACCCAACGGTCGAGCTGAATAAATAGAAAGGTTTGAGTTTTCCTTTGAAGAAATATTTACTCTACCATGAAGGGAAATAAAAGTGTTAACCAAAGTATTAACATTTTCAAAACCAAAAGTGTTAGAATCGTATACATTCCAATCATAATAAAACTGATAAAATCTTAAAAAATTAAAAGACGATTCAGCGCCAAAAGACGGTTCATTGTCTAATAAAGATTCTAACAGATTATTAGATAACATCAGGGAACAATCTCGTAGCTTTCTTCAAAACTATTGATAATCATTTTTACATAAAGCATACGGTGCTCTATTGCTGTTAAAAATCTAACAGCTCCCATTCTCCATTTATTTTGGCGAATAACGTATTCTTTCATTTCAGTTTTATCTTCAACTTCAGACATTTCAATAGACTTTATCTTGTCTTTTGATTTCTGAGAAGCTAATTGAAATTCAACATCTTTACGTATTATTCTCAATTGAAACATCCAAAGATGCGCATTTGCTGTTAGGATTTCAAGATCAATAGCGTTGGCTTCTCCTTTAATGTCTTTTAAAACTAAAGCATTAAAGTCTTGAAGCTCTTCAGCTGTAAGATCCTCAAATCGTTTCATACTCCAAATATCTTGTGTCATGATAAATCTTCCTTATTTATAAAGGTATGTGCGGTTTGTATATCACTTATAAACTGATCTGTTTGCGACTTGCCAGATTTTATTGCGTACATTGGAGAATAGGTCGGTAAAACCGGCCAGTAACCTAACCAAAGTATGTTTCCTCTGTAGTCTTTTATTTTGGCTTCACATCCAAGTAATGAAACAAGTGGAAGTAAACCCAAAGGAACGATAAGTTTAGGGTTAAATAGTTGAATCTCCGAGTGCAAATATGGAATGCAATTTGCTATCTCCGCTTCGCTGAACTTTTTCTTGGCTGGGCACCTGTTGACATAGGTCAGACAAACCTTGCTGGATTCAAAACCAGAAGATTTTAATGACCTAAGAAGAAGTTCAACTGCTTCAGAAGACATACTCGGAGATTCAACTATAAAAACAACATCTGGATTAGTGACATTCCATTTTGGAAGTTCTGGAATTAATCCACCTAGATCGCATTTTCTGCAGTTTTTTGTAGCAGTATGCAGATCTAGAATAGACAATCCATTTTTTCTAGAAAGAATGTCTGTTCTTAATTCTTTATAAATTTCTGTTAGTAAAGAATCTGGAACAGCTCCAGAAAGTTTATTATGAAGATTTTCAATTAATTCAGTCTCCATAAAACCAAGATAGGTTTTAGAAGAGGCTTTACGAAAAATAGAATCAGGACTCTGATTTGTGTCAAGAGCTTCTAAAATTATTTTCTGAAGATCTTCTTCATTAAATTCATCCTGGTAAATCATATATACCAGAGTATATCAGATTAGAACTCGTCTGGAACTGAGTTTGCTTCCGATGCGTTGTTGGTTTCAGAAGAGGTTTTAGTACCAGACTTCTGACCAGTTAAAACGTAAGAAATCGACTCAGCAACAATTACAACTTTGCTACGATTCTGGTCATCTTGCTTCCAACGCTCTTGAACCAAACGACCAACAATCTGAATTGGAGAACCCTTTTTTAGATTCTTGTTGGTTATCTGCGAGTGTATAAAGTTAGCATTTTTGCTGGCAAAATCGTTGCCGTCTTTAAGATAATAGGTAACATCAAAGTAGCCAGAATTATTCTGACTTCCTTTTTCTGAACCAGCATAATCAACTGCTATTCTAAATTTAGCAATCTTATCTGCAATAAGTTCTGGATCGGAAACAACTCCGCCAGTAAGTGTAATTACATTCTTTGGGTCTATCATAGTTTCTCCAATAGTCGGTTATTTATTTTGGTTATTTGGTTCATTGTTAAGAAGAGCTTTCTCACAATGATCTATTATTTCCTGCAAATAAAGTATGCAGTATTTCATAGACTCTACTGGTCCAACTCGAACAGACATGTTATTATACATGTTCATGAAAAGTCCGAAGATACCAGATTTAATTTCTTGGATAACATCAGTCGAAACTTGCTCAGAAACAGACTGAACAAATGATGTTTCTTTGGGATATGCATTATCTTGGTCAGACATTAGTGTTATTCCTTCGAGAAAGTACAGAATCAATCATTTCGCCTAAAATTTTAGTATCTCTGTATCCTTTGTCATAAAGGATTGAGATTACCGGTTTAGGATCAATATGATTATAGGTTATAAGCTGAAGATTAAAGATATCATTCAAAGTATAAATTCTATAATTATTCATGTCTCTTTTAGGTTCTGGATATTTTTTATTTTTTTCTCTATTTGCGATAGTAAGGGAAGAAACATTTAAAATAATAGCGATATCAGACCTAGTGAAAATAGGTTCAACAGTGTTTTTTTTTGACATTTTAATACCTTTTTAAAACTTTATACACGTATATATAGTAGCATATACAAGGTAAAGAATCAAATTTTAAAACTAAGATGATAGTTTATGGTATATGGAAAACCTATTGGAAAATGATAGATCTTTTCTATTATAGCGAATAAGCTCATTACTCATGGAAAGTGAGCGCATCATAATAGAAAAGTTTTTTGGAATATGCTCAATGCGTTCGGGAATATTTTCTGAATATTCTTCTAAACTTTCATATTCATCGCAATCCCCATTAAATGGATAATCTGGTTCATTTTCATAAAACCACTCAATTTCAGACTCCCACAAATTTGTAACTGATAGATTAGCCCATTTTATATCCAAAATGTTACTGATATCAAATGCTTCCCATTTTCTTAAAATATTTAACAAATCAACAGGATGACAATATCGATGCCAACTTTTAGTTGGAATGTTTCTCATATAATTTGGATCATAAAAACTGGTTTTTTGATTGCGATAAACAGAATTTATGGTTTCAGCTAAATCATGATTAAACCCGCTATTCCATATCCAGTCATAAGAAGCAGCCATTATCCCAGAAAGTGTTTTATCATACCTCTCTATATCTTCCATGTTAGCAAGATATGGTCGGCAAAGAGCACCGTTAGCATAAAAATTTGGAAGAGGAGGAGAGTACATAATTTGACTAGTTGTTTTAAAAGATTCACTCATGAAGTACATATGAACTTTATAAAGCAGCATTGTTTTGGGATCATACTCAGCAACATAAAGCTGCCATGGCAACGGAAGATTAAACTTATAAACGGTGCAATTTTCAAAATCTTCGTCTATTTGTTCAACTGTAACATTAGCATACTCAACAAATTTATGAGTTGGAGGCCTTTCATAAACCAATACACCTGGTGCATTGTATAAAACAGCAGGGAACAAAAGCCCACTAGGAGGTTGTTTTTGAAATGTGTCATGAAGTTTATTAAAAAACCCTGGCTGCGTACCATCCCAAAAAAAAGTATTTTCAAAGTCAGAAGAAAAAACTGTACCACTAAAATACTGTTTAACAAAATCTTCAGATGCATAGGGGTTGTCTATGCAGGTATAAGAAAACTTACTAGTATCGTTCATGAGTTTATGCTTTCTTCTACTTTAGACGAAAACTCTTCTAAAATAAAATTATATTGTGAAAGGTCGATAGTTAAAACTTTCTTATATGATGTATTATCAACTTGAGATTTATATCCATAACGATAATAATCAGAAAGTTCTAAAATAGAGTTTTTAAGTAACTCCAAAATAAGTACATCGTATTTAGAATGAATTTGTCTAACATATTCTATAAAAGCGTAATTTAAGAGATGTTCCAATTCAAATATAAAATATTTAATATTTTTCTTGTAAAAACATTCACGACTATACGTACCTAAAAATAAGTTATTATTTGAAAGAATACACCGAGAAGCAAAACTTAAAAAATCATCTACATTATAAGAAAACTTAATACTCCATCTATGCAAAGAGTAAACATTCTGAGATGAAGATATAGAGTTTCTTACAATTTCAGATGAACGTCTTTCCTCTGAACGTGTAATTAATTCGTATATATCTGTGGACGCTTCTTCATCTAAATTTGAATAGTCCATAGAAAATGAAGTGTCGCAAAGTGTTAATATTTCTTTAAGAGATCTGCAATGATTGCTATCATATTTATCATTTTGATAACTTTTTTCTATAGTACGCAGAACGTCTAAAGTTTCTTCTAAATTTAGCATTGAAAGATAATTAAAAAAAAACTTTATTCTTGTTTCAGCAACAAAAGAACTGATACTAAAAGTAGAATAATTTTCTTTAAAAGAAAGAATAAACTTATTGTTAAATTCTTCAGCTTTTTGAAATATGTCTTTTATATTCTTCTTATTAAATAACTTATCAAAACAAGAAAAATTAGTAAGGTTTAAATCCAAATTCCATCCACCAGAAAAATACTCATTAATTATATACTGATATATTTGAGATATATTATCAACACTTATTTGATCGGTGTTTAGTAAATTATATAATCTATCAGAAGACTCCCCCATACACATAGAGCCGTCACCGTAAATATTTGGCGTATATGCAATTGTAAGTAAATCGTCAAATGAAGTAACAGGACTATCCCTAAAGAATAAATAGGATTTTATTTCACCCCTTCGTAAAGCATAACTATCGTTAAAAACAATAACCAAAATACTCCACGGAATCCATATCTCAAATTCATAGTTGTTTTTAGCATTATCATCTTTTCTCTTGCGACGGCGGCTTCGACTATGCCGGTAGCTCATTCGAACAGGTACCCTAAAGGGAGGCCTCTCAACTACTACGCAACGATTAGATTGATAACGGACACAAATTGGCAGCGAGGGTTTAGTAAAGTTGTCACTTAAAGATCTAGTTGGATTATTAAGTACTTCACTAAAATTATTAGAATAATAATTATAAAAATTTAAAGAAGGAACTTTAGCTACGTTTCCAGAAAGAGTACTAAAAACTTCACTTATAAACTTATTTGAATGAGAGTTTTCCACTTGAATTCTAGATTCAGATTTTTCCGTTTTGTGTTCGCAAACACGAGATGCATCGTAACCATAAGATTTAGTTTGCAAAACAACAACAGAATCGTCTTCCGAACTATCTGAGAAATGAGTAAACGCATAATTAACCATATATTCACCAATCTATTGAGAAATAGAAACTAAATAAGATTTTCTTGTTGTTGTTTCTGTATTTGATCGAAGCTGACCTACACTGTTAATATGATAGATAATCTTGTGTGCGTAATCAAAGCTATAATCAGAGATTATAGTTGAAATAGTATTTTTAATCTCTTCAATAACTTTATCTTTTGATTCATTATCATTAAAATTAACAGAGGTATAAACAAACTTTTTTAAAGTTGTTTCTAATTCACTATCTTTGTTCTTTTCAGAAATCAAAACAGAATATGTATCGCTATCAATTAACCTAACAATGTAAGCAGTTATTACCTTATCAGGAGTATAAGCTTGGTTAGTTGAAAGGTCAATTCTTGCTTTATTGACAAGCTCAACTGTAGAAATTTTAATCTTATCCTCTTTATAATAAGGACAAGATAAAATTTGAGAATTGGTATTAAAAGGACACTGACAGACAGCAGAAATGCTTTGACTTACTTTTTCTACAATTTCATTAGAACATATATTTAAATTAGGCCGATTGGCGTATTTGTAATCATTTGAAAGAACAGTGCTGTCTGAAGATGTTCTATAATAACAAGAGGGGATATTCGAATAATCAACTTCTTCAATAAATACAAAAGAAGAAGCGATTACGAACATACCAACAGAAGGATCATAATGCAACCATTGGGTTAAGGAATCGCTGCCTTGAGGAGCTTTTCTCATAACACCATTCTTATTAATAAAATAAGAAGTAATTATTGTTTTTAAATTTGGATGCAAATCTTTGATTATTGTTAAATGAGAATTATTGACATAAACATTAATATTTAAGTCAATAGATTTATGAGGATTTTGATCAAAATCTGAAAGCACAGTATTACAAGAAATTGTGTTAAAATAAGCTGATGATTGTGGCACAAAAGTTTCGTTTTTAATCAAAAAGAGATTAACAATAATAGGGTAATCGTCGTGTTGATAAGAATACTTATAAGCAGTAACTTCAGAATCAGAAACTGGATCGTGTACTTTAGACAATTTAAAAAGTTTTACATTAACAAACTGAGAACCTAATTCTTTTTCATTATTAATAGACGAATGAACAAAAGATTGAAAATCAAAGCTTATTTGTGTCATAAAATTATCTCCAAGTAGTTGTAGAAGTTGTAATAACAAGCCTGTTTAATCTATCAATCTCTGCTAAAAGCAAAGACTTTTCTGCTCCAAGAGCTTCAACTGTTTGAAGTAAGTGTTCAATATCAGTATTTTGTTTTGCTATTTGTTCACTTACAACAACCATAAGATCAACCACATCTTTGTACTCCATAAGACGCAAAGTATCAAACTCAGACTTGGTAAAATTAGATGTTTTAATAAGCAAAGCTCTTCCCACACCAGTGCCAAACTGACGAATTTTATCAATCCTTTTCATTAAATTAAAATAAACACTAAATACAGAAGGAAGAAGATCAAAATAAACATCTTTATAAAGATTAGTTCTTGAATATGGATATACTATATAATTTTTAGCGTCTTCAAAACTAATGCTGTATCCGGTAAAAGCATAAGTATTGTGGTCATAAACTTCACCAACAGCTTCAATATAGCTTCTAATAAATTCATCATATTCTATATTAGAAGCAGTTCGCAAAATATCAAACTGATCGCTAGTAAGACACTGAAATGTGTATTTGTCTAAAGGAAGAAATGATTGATTATTTTGTTTTAACCGACCGATAATTATTTCATTAGCGGAAGAAATATTGTCTATTTTAGATATCATGTTTTTGCCTCTACTGAATAGAATTCTATTATGTTATTTTTCATGAAAAAAGATAAAGAATAAGAAAGAACATGCAAAGAAACAAGTTCAGGATATATCTTCTTTACTAAAGGATATATCTTTGATAAAGAATAAGGAGTGTTAATAAGATCCAATGAAGAAGGATCTACAAATAACACAGAAGCGTTATTATGAGGAGGTGTAAGCAGACTTGGAGTCAACCACGTCTTCAATGGCTGAGGCAAGTCTTGGGTTATCGTCGGCAACGATTCCATTGGCCCCTTCTTTCATAATCTCAAACATTTTTTTTCTAGCTTGAGAAACATTTTTATGAAAAGATTCTCTTTCTTGATCAGAAGCAAAATTTACTTGAGCTATTAAAGCTTCAATAAAAACAGCTTGTTCAGCAAAACCGGTAGCAAGAACAGCTAACTGTTTTTCGTAAGACTCCATTGTTTTATCTAAATCTTCTAACTTAGAATCAAATTTAGCAGCTAAAGCTAAAATAACATCATTAAATGATTTACGCAGCTGTTCAATTTCAGTTTCAGGAATATATACTACGTTGTCTTCGCTCATACCTCATACCAGTTTACTTTATTCGCAACATGAGAAGCAAGTGCTAAATCAACTAAATAAGAAATAGAATGAAGTTCTTGCCTAGTCACTTTAATGCTGTCAACCGAAATTGGTGACTTCATATTCGGAAGATACGCGCCACTGTCTGATTTTCTTGCATCAAAGTGACCGGCTTTAAAAACAAAAGCAGAAGAATCATAAGTATCTCCATTCTGCCAGTAATGTATTTTTAAAATACGACTTATAGGCCTACTGTTAATCTCAGTCCCGCCATATGAAACAAAAGCTTCATTTGTAACAGCACCAGTTCTTGCATTCTCAGGAAAATCTTTTACAGCAGTTCCGTTTATAACAGAACGCAACCAAGCTGCAAAATCAACCGCATCAACAAAAACATTTGTGCTTGAAACAAGCTTGCCGTCTGGCCCCGTTTTACCAATATCAATCTTAAATTTCATACCAGCAAACCAAGGACGAATAGAAATAAACCCGCTTTGAGTCTTAGACCTAAACCATTTTTTATAAAGGTCTTGCTCATAGACTCTTTCAGAAACAACGACGTCGTCACTGTTAATATTATTTTCATCTATAACTGTCATACTTTATCCTTACTTTGAGTTCCAATTAAAGCTGGATTTTGCCTCTGCTCTGGGCATAACAGAACCAGACAATTTGCCACCAATTACTTTATTGGCGTCATTAAACTGATCTTGAGAAGCCCAATCCCATTGTTCGATTGCAGTTGAATAAAGATCTTGAATCATCTGCCTGCTTTTATTCCATAAAATATTTCTCATCTTAGGAACATGCTCTATTATATCATCTGTTGTAGCTGAACGGTTTTGATTTAAGGCAATATTAAACTTTACTTCACGGATCAAACTCTTAATCTCTGCACCAGTAAAATATACAGTTGCATCAGCAATTTGTTCATAATTAAAATTATGATCAGATTCAATGTCGTTCAAATATATTTCAGCAATAGAAACACGCTCTTGAAAAGAAGGAAGACCAACAAACATAATTTTATCAAAACGCTCTGCACGAAGCATCTCGGGACGAAGATTGTCTAATTGATTTGCAGCGCACATTAAGAATACATTTGAAGGAAGTTCCTGCAAACCAGTTAGAAACTCACCATGGACACGATCTGTAGTGCCGCCATCCACATGCGAAGAACTTGCACCACCAGAAAGATCTCGACCAAACTCATCAATCCATACACAAAGAGGAGCCATAACTTTAATTTGTTGGAATACAGCGCGCATGTTTGCTTCCGATTGACCAACAAAAGAGTTCATAACCTGACTTACACCAGTGCGAGCAAGATCAAGCCCAAGAGCACTTGCTGTAGCTTCACAAATAGCAGACTTGCCGGTACCCGGAACGCCAACCATTAGTATTCGAGAAATTGGTGTAATACCAAACGCTTTAGCTTTTTGCGGCTCATGCCAAAGTACAGCATTTTTGCTTATAAGGTTCTTGATATTGTCCAAACCACCGATTTGATCAAAAGTAATTTTAGGACGAATGATTTCAAGAATACCTTTTTCTTTTACTTCTTTCATCTTTTGGGAATAAATGTAATCTGGATCAATAGATCCGCGTTGAACAACAGACGTCAAACAAAGATTAATAAAAGAAGATTCATCTAAACCAAGACCAGCTTTAATTATCTGATCTTCTTTGGATGAAATCGAAACGGTACCAGAAGTAGATTGATCAATATGACGAAGAATGAGCATCAATTCATTTTTATCAGGCAAACCAGTGTCAGAATTATAAAAGAAATTATTATAACCTTCTGGTGAATTAAAATTAGAAATAAAAATCAATTGAATGGGCAGAGACTGAAGATCGTCGCGCCAAAAAGCTGAACGATAGTCTTCATGAGCAGCAGAAATAATACCAGAAAATAATGTCATTAGATCATCTGGCTTATTATTTACAATGCTTATAAAAGAAAGTTTATTTTGTTCTTCTTTAGGAAGATTTAAAAGATAAGGCCAAGCAACAGAAAAATCGTAAACAACTCTATCCACATTTTGTTCAGGGTTGTTTGGATCAGGCATTGAAATTAAAACGGATTTCCAAACGCCGTCAACATATTTAGAAAATCCATTTTTAGAGTTTATTGTGTAATAATCTCTTTTATCATAACTCAAGATAGTTTCTCGAGCACGAAAAACATCAGGTGTTTTTAACCATATTGCCGGAACACCAAGTTGTATTTGAGAGAAAAGCATTAGAGCCCCTCGTTTAGATTAGTATTAGAGTTATTAAATGCGGGAGAGATGACAGGGAATGCGCCATCTCTCCCGCACGAACGTAGAATCAGCCCTTCTCGCCGGCGCGACGGTGAAACTCCACGTTGTCGCCAGGTTGAATGATGTAATTTTCATCAAGCTTATCTTTGCCCTTGTAAGCAATTGCGTCAGTCGGAATGCCCCAAAGCTTTCCATACTGTTCACGAGCTTCTTTTACGCTCTTGCCTGCAACTGGGCTAGGCTGGCTGTAAACGCCAAACCTAACGTTTGCAACACCAGAAACCGACTTAGCGGCTCCTGCATTGGTTCCTTCATTCATGCTCATTGGATATCCTCCATATTGTTATTGTTATATTTATACCAAGGCTTCAGCAAGGACTGTCCTTCTGTCATAAGGTTCAGCCTTGCCAATGCCAAGATCAAAGTATACTTCGGTTGCTTCAGGGTTTTGTTTGTTAACAATCGTATGATGTATACGACCTAAAATAAAAGCAGCAACTGCCATATTTGTAGCCAAAAGCTGAGTGCCACCATCTATTTCAGCACGTTCTTGACAAGACAGTTCTCCAGGATTTTTGTCAGGTGGGCTTTCGTATTCAGGATGGAAATGAACGGGATGTTCAGTAATATCTTTTCCATCTCTACGTTGATAATGATATATTGAACCGAACAAACCATCATCATTTCCACCAGTGAAAACGTCAATATTATTAAGCTGAGAAGCAGTATCAAAAAGTATTTTACGAGCAGCAAAATTATCGACAACAGCTAATACGATATCGCCTTCAGTAAGCAAATCGGACGCTTTTATCTTTGGAGAATCCCCGTCAGAAACTCCTTTAAAGTCTTCTCCAACTACCCATTTTGGAACAGGTATAAAAGTAGTTTTATCAAATTTTTCAGTTAACTCAAGAGCTTTGACAGAAGCCTTATTACCCATCTTGGTAAAATTTTGACGCTCTAAATTTTTAGGTTCATAATTATCACCATCAACAATAATAAGAGCAGAATTAGGAAACTTCCATTCTAAAAGCCTAGCTACACCTTCGGCTAACCAAGTACCTATTCCGCCGGCACCAACTAAAACAATTCTTATTGGATCTTTAGTATGCGTTGTCATACGACTCCATATCTTCCTTTTTTATTTGTGAATCTAAAGATTCATATCCTTGCCACTTTAAGCAGCCGCTAAGATTTAAATTTTGTTCGATATTATCAATTATTACATCGTAAGATCTGTTTTTATTTCTTGAAAAATTTACAACAGACTCTCGGTACGAAGGGCATCCTCCAGTATAATAATAAGCGCAAGAGTGACAATCAGTATCTGGAAGATAAACAACAAGATTATTCTTTGAACAAAAATCATCATATTCTGAAGCATCTTCGTCTGTAACCATTACGGAACAATCACAACAGTCTACATTCCCTAAAAGTTCCGTTGAACAACACCAAGTGTGGGTAGCCCAAAGCTCTAGCTCAAAAGCTAAATCGGTATATTCTTCAACTTGAATCTCGCCATTGTCATAGGCTTGAAATAGTTTATCTTCATACTCTCTTCGAAGATCCATTTGAAGATCGGAATCATTATCATCAGGTGTAGCAATTCTTACTTGATCACCATCATCATAAATATCCGCTTTTAAACTATCATCACCTTTTATGGAAGAAGTAGAAGAAAGCTCTGGTTTAATCAAAAGAACTGTATGGTTTTTGCCATTACCAGAAGACTTAGACCAAAGGTAATAAGGAACAGATATACTACGTCCTCTTTTATTTTGAAAACCATGAACAGATTTTATTATATTATCTATGTGCATTCCGATTGATACAATTGGTATATCACAAGAAGGACAAGAGCTTCCAAGATATATTTCATTTCTAAAAAGAGATAAACCGCAAGATGGGCAAAGCATTCTTCCGTGCTCACTTGTGTCGATTTCTGCAATAAGAACAGCGTTATAAGGAATGCCGTTTAGAATTTCATCTGGAATATTTTGCGTCCGTTTTTGTGTAAATCTTTGAGTATCATAACCGCCGTAATTTGGATTAGTAATACCATGCCCCGCCGTAGGCGTTATCCCAGCGTTGTAATAAGTTGTTTGATACTGCGTTGTTGGGTTGTATGCCCCCAACGCTGGGGCTTGAAATTTTTTTACTTTATCAGTCCACTCAACAACTTCTGGATCAGGTTCTTTTTGAATCTTAAAAGATTCAAATATATCATCAATATCCATAATATAATTTGAACCACCCATTTGAAGTTCTGCGTGATATTGGGTCATACCGTTAGAAACTGATTTTTGCCAACCATAAGTAATGTGCAGACCATCAAAGTCCGCCTGATCTTCATGATCGGTACCAGAAGCGTAAGCAGACATTTCTGGATGAGAATGAACTGAACCAACAATTAAAACATGATCTTCTTTTAAGGCAGCAACAGAATCTGGATCGTATTTACAGTGCGCTGCAGTATTGGTTTGTTCTGGAACCAAAATCCCCCAACCATCAGAACCTTCTTTTGTTGGATCAAACGTAAGTATGACGATAGACTCAGTACCATGTTGAGCATGAACAAGTCTAAAAAACTCGTCAAGCTTATCAACCATTGCTTTAGGTATTGGTGGAAGATGATACTCAGCTTCTTCTTCAAAGGAAAGAAGATCTTTTTGAAAGTCTTCGTTTGAGACACCAACAGCTCGACCGACAATGTTTTTAACAACTTTAAGAAGCCTACCGGTATACTTAGTTTGCTGGTAGGTGTACGAAACATTAGGTTTAGTATTGTTATTAGATTTATTATTGGTTTGATTCACAACTGTTTCGTGATTTGCAATCAGATAATATATTTGAAAACCAAGTCCTTCTACCTGGTCGCAAATATCCTCTCTGTTAGCAAGAAAACATGGAGCGCCATTGGGCAACCAAAAATAATCTAAATCGCTGAGATCAACTTGTTTAAATTCAGTTACTTCTTGAGTCATAAATTATCTCCTAATTATAGTTATAAAATTAAAAACCATGATCAATTATTGATTCTGGGTTTTCGGATTTACTTTGTATCGTAATATGTTTGTTGTTTAACAGCATATTGTGCGTATAAGCATAAACAAAACGATCTTCTGCACGAGTAATAACAGAAAACAAAGTACTTAACTTTGATATTGAATCTTTGCTTAATCCGAATTGCCAGATGTCTGGATTAGCGCAATGAGCACAAATGCCATGAATCGTTACCACTTCTGAGTCAAAATTATGAGTTATCGGAATAGGAAGTGTAGCTACGCCCTGCCAAGTATGGTGACCCGTAGGACAAAATTCAGAAGACGCAAAACATTTATGACAATATCTAGCATCTTCGGTAACAATATTACTTTGCCCGTCTGGATTACTGGTCAAATATACGTTTTTTGCATCATGCACATAATCTTCAAAAGAAGAAAGAATTTGATTACTTTCTACATTATAAGGAATTGCTGTGCCGCACTGAGTGCATTTACTGTTATATTCTGGATGATAAGTATTTAACCATTCTTTAATGCAAGAAATGCAATAAGAAGGAACTTTTTCATTGTTATCGTTGTAAATAAAATAGATAAACTGAGACAAATCTTGGCCTTCTTTTACGGCGTGGAGTTCAGAACAATTCTCGCACACCGCAAAATCAAGTCCGCGCACATCGTAATATTCACCATGAGATTCATGCCAATAAACATAAGGGGAATTAGAGGGAAGACTAGAATCTGTATTTTCACAATACACGGTATTTTCTTCATAACAACTCTGACAATAAGCGTTGTCTAAAGAGTCAACACAAACGTCTTCTTCTGAAGCAGTGCAGGAATCACCTGTGATTGGACAAACAATAGTTATCATGCCCTGTTCTTCTTCGTCTTCAGAATCATCAGAAATTGGAGTAATCTTCAAAGCTTTTGTAGACATATCTTCTCGATGTTTTGAAGACTGAGCAAGTGTGTCAACAGGAACATAAGCGGTCAATGAAGAATTATGGCTTCGGATTATCCAGCTTGCTATTGTCTCAGGAGTAATTTTAGAATACAAATCAGCGCGTGTAAGAGCGTTTATTGGTTTAGGAATAATAACATCTGTATAGTATGCAGAGTAATTACCAACCATAGCCATTCCTAAAGTTAAATTAACACCATTTTCTCTGTGTCGATCCTGGCTATCAAGTCCTTCAACCTTAACTGGTATCCAAATGTTTTCATTAAAAACCCAATCTAAACCTTCAGTTGAAGTCTTTTCTTGCCAAGCAGTAGGATTCCACAAATAAGAATAATCTTCATCATGGCCATAATGCTCAGCATAAAATCGAGGACCATCAGTCTCACTCATATTTGCATCGTTGAATGTTTCAACACCAGAACAGCGTTCAGCAAAGCGAATTACTTTTTCGTTAAAAGGAAGATTAGTCCAATCTTCGTTATGATATAAACACTGCCAACCAACACCGTTACCTCTGTAACCTTTGCAATTTGTATTGGGAAGATTCAAATGATACAGTATTTGATTCGCTGAAGTAATTGGATATGGGCTATAAAACATTCTAGCGCCATATAAATTACCGTCTATCATATCGCCAATCCAAATGCGGTATGGCTGAGCAACAAAATAAGTTTTAGCGTTTTTATCCCCTTCGTGTGCACCCCAATTAATATGATTAATCTGTGGAGCATGTTGAAAAGTTACTTGCGTATGATTGCCAGCAGAACGAATGGCTAATATCCCAGTTCCAGAAAGAGGAAGAATTCCAGTATCAACAATACCGTATTTAGAAATTTCGCTGTAAAAAGAAATAATATCTTTATCAACTATATGTTCTAAATTAAAAGATTCCGTTACAGACCGAACAACAAAAGAACCGATATTGTTATTCTTTTCTATAGAAAACTTTACATTTTTAGATAGACTAGTCATAAAACTACCACCATTTTTAGTTATTGAATATTATTTAAAAATACTATCTATATCTTCATCAATTTCTTTGCTGAAATCACCAAAAGTAAAAGCAAACCAATCTGGATCTTTTTGTGCGGTTTCAATAATATTTATACGAGACTCAATTTTATCTGCAGCATCTATAAGATCAGCAACACGATCTACTGCTTTAGCAAACTTTTTAAGTTCTTTTTTATCATGAGAGTTTTGAAGAATAAAACTCAAAACTGGCATGTCGTTTAACGTAACAGAGTTTACAATCTTTTGAATTCTGTCGTTCAAACTATCTAACTGAGACTGCAAATCATCCTTAACGCTAGCGCTTGCTTCCAGAGTAAACAAAAAGTTTTTAAAGTTTTGTTTATTATCTGGAATCTTTTCTGGATAGCCGGCCTCAGCCATATTTTTACCCCTTTATGGTTTTTCGGGTGTTGTATATACTTCTTAATTCAAGCAATGACCACCAAATTGTTACTGCTCCAACAGCAACTTTAGTGATCAACCGAGCAATATGATGTTCAGTTATTTTAGAAACATTTAAACCTTGAACATCAAAGTAAACATTATCTAATTTAGCTTGGACGCTAGATCTAATTTGTTCTTTTGATATGGATTTCTGAGTATTATCTTCCATAATTTCTCCTTTGAGAACTCTGTCTCAATATGTTGGTGTAAGTGTGTTTTTTTATTAAATACCCAGCCACGATATCTTTGACCATCAATGCCTATGTAGTTAAAGAAAATTTCTCCAAACAATGCAGAAAATAATAATACATAAGAAAATATTTTATAATAAATATTAAAAAATATTAATAATAATATAGTTAAAGAAGCAGTAAATGCTCCGGCAAGACTAACAGCTTTTCGGGACTTATCGTCAGTATCTTTGGTGACAGTAACACCTATTGAAAAGAATGGAATTGGAATAAAAAATGGTAAATTTTTATTTACATCATATCTTTTTGCAGCCATATAATGAGCAAGCTCATGAACAAAAAGCAAAAAAGACATAACAAAAACAATTGGATTATGAATTAAAGTATAATTTAAAGCTGCAACTGCAGATAAACTAGCCAATAATACAAATACTTCAATCGTTTTTTTTTGAAACATAATTTAAATATCTTTCAGTGTATTCAGCAACAACGTGTCCAATAGATGATTTAAGATCTGGAGTAAGGACAGAGGCAAATCGAGTTTCAGAATATGTCTCAGGACTAAGATTATCAATAGACACTTCTTTGCAATCAAGAATATCCTGATTGCAAGGAAGATCGAGTTCTTGACCTAATGCAGAATAAACACCATTATTTTGCCATATTGTAAATTCGTTGATTTCATATAAAACTTCATAAAAAGTTTTTATATAACGAGAATCAACACCTTCATTGAAAACTTCTGAAAACAAATTTGTTTTAGAATTAAATCTCTTGAGAAAAACTTCTTGTAAAAATTTGTTAATAACAATACGTTTTGCATTCTCTAATTCTAAGTTAAAAAATTTATCAACAATACTAAATTTATTTTCAGATAAAGAATCTAAAGCGTAAGCTACAGAACGAGGAATGATGTATCTTTGAAACTCGGTTATCCAAGAACCAGCTCCATCTAAAATTGTTATAGAAAGCTTAACCCTAAAATGACCCATAAAAGAATTAAGATCTATTCCATGCTCTTCTCTTACGTGCTTTATGAGTTTTTTCGCATCTTCTACGCTTGTATTTTCATTCTCAAGCATTTTGTTCAATACATCTAAAATAGACTGAACAGCTGCCCGGTTATTCTTGGAATTGGGATTTCTTATTTGTTCTGAAACAGTGTCAGAAGACTGCGAATCAGAAAGAGTTTTAGAATCATCAAAAATATCGTCGTCGTTACCAAATACATTAGAACCAAATTTGTTATACATAGTATAGTCCTCCATTTTACGGCGATTCTTTAGATTAAAACATTTTTACAATCTCTTCACAATGATCAAGCGTTACATTCGAAACATCATTCTTATATATTTCCTTTGTAATATAAGCTCTTTCTTCTTCAGTAGTATTTCCCCAAACTCCATAATACTGGTACTGAAGAGCACTATATAAACAATAATGACTTACTGGGCAGCTGCTACAAACAGATTTTGCTAAAGCAATATCCTCAGATTTAGGAGAACCAAAAAACATAGAAGTTTGTTTGGTTCTACAAGCAGCTTTTAATCTCCATTCTGTTTCTGAATAGAGAGAATAATCAAACTCAGAAAAGTTCTTCGACCCCTTGATTTTCTTGCCCATTTATCTTCAAAACTCCTGATTTAATTAAATTAGAGATATTTTCAAGTTCTCTAGCCAATCGATCAATAGAGTATACAGTATCGGTAAGCACCCTTGCTGCATTATCGTATTCTTTTCTTTGTATGAAATCTAAAACATCATGAATAAAAGTGTTTATACCAAGACCAAATTTTGTAACCAAAGTAAGAGCAGCCTGAAGTTCTCCAGTCATTGCTATAATATTATTATGATTGTTCATTTCTTGAACAAACAATTGATCAACATCTGGGTACATCTTAAATCCCCTCTTAATAGTTGGTACCGCACCTGGGAATTGAACCCAGCAAATGGATGTTTATAAGACATCTGTGTTCGACCAGCTCACCCGTGCGGTGAGCGATCATATTCGCACTGATATCGTTATAAATCCTTTTGCCATTTTCATTTCTCCAGTATATCATTTTGAGAGCCCGATGTAGGAATTGAACCTACGACCACCCGCTTACAAGGCGGGAGCTCTACCCCTGAGCTAATCGGGCTAATCTTTAAAATTAGTGTATATTAAAGCCGCCACAATTGTCAAGAAATTCCCACCATGCTTGAAGATTTTCTAAAGTAAAAGGATAATTTTTAACCCAAGGTTCGCGTACGCCTTCTCCATTACATGTAAAGCATTGGCGTTCTTGTTCTAGTTCAATATCATTATCTTTTACTTTAACTATTTGTTTTCCAGTGGAAGAACAAATATCGCAAGGTTCTTTTTGAAGACTGTCTAGATAAGCATAATAATTATCTTTCCACTTTTTAGCTCTGCCATTTTCTAAATCTTTTTTTATCAGATTAGCAAGCTTTTTTGCATCGCTGGCGTTTAGACCATCGCCTGAATTGGTATGTCCATCAATACACTTAGCTGTTACTTTTGGATACATTTGTTGGCAGTAGTCCCATAAAGGATGCCAAAACCAAACATTGTTTCTAAAATATTCACCTTTTTCATTCTTAGGCTTACGACCATAGACATCCATACCCATAAAAAACTCCTTTAATGGTGCGCTCTCCGGGGCTCGAACCCGGGACCTGCGGATTAAAAGTCCGTTGCTCTACCAACTGAGCTAAAAGCGCGTTTAAGTCAGTTGGAACTTCAAACTCTAGCTGTTCTCATTATACAGAATCTTTGTGATTGGAGCAGATCCTGTATTAAGGTATTTAACTTCATTTTTTGAAGATTTCTGTGCAATCGATTCTGCATGACGTTTGTGATAATCTTGTCTAACTTGAAGAGCTCGTTCAACTGTTCCAAGAGAAATCAATCGAACTTTAGTATCAGGATTAAGTTCATCCGCAGGAACTGCACTCGGATTATTTACCTGGATAACGCACTCAGCGGCGACACCGCGACGGATAGCAGCAATAACGGTTGCGGTATCGGTGTTAGCTTTTGTTGCAAGAGTACGAATGGTATAGGTTTTACCAGTAGCAAGCAATTGAATTACATAGCCCTGTCGACCCATGGTGGTCTTGCTTGGCTTGTATCGAAACAGAGAAGTAACAAACTCCATGGTTCCGGGAAGATAATCTTCCTTTGAAGAAGAAACACTCTTTAAAGAATTATTTATACGAACTTGCTTTGAAACAGTTTTTTCAACTTGATTATCTAAATCAGTTTTTAAAGAAGAGGATGTTAATTTTTGAATTGAGTTTTTATCCTGCGAAGCAAGAAGTTCTGCAAACTCCTGAGGAGTACCTTCAAATTCAATACCGTTAATTTTGGCTTTCACAGTGTTCTCCTAACCTTATAATGTTGTTACTGCGTTTCTTTTTATGAAAAGAAAATAAAATAAAAAATATTATATTAATGCTCCCAGAGTAGGGCTCGAACCTACGACCAACGGATTAACAGTCCGACGCTCTGCCAGCTGAGCTATCTGGGAATAAATTCATTTTGTAATATGATTCAACGAATATGCTACACGAGTTAATGGGCCAGCAAGCAAAACAGCCAAATCTGTATGTATTTCATAAGAATTCAAATTCTCATTAAAACAAACATCTTCAACAATCATTTCGTCAACACGGTTACCGCTGCCAATGTAAAGTTTGTAACCCTTCTTAAGTTCACTAACTACTGTAGAAAAACCATAATAAGTTTCTGGATTTTGAGGCAATCTTATTCTGGGTTTTTCAGATATTGACATTGTGAATCCTCTCATGTTCTTGTTTTAATTTTGATCGTCTTTTAACTTCAGATCTTAATGTAGTAGGTACGGGGAAACCAAGAAGAAATCGTTCATCTTCTGTTTCTCCTCCCCAAATTCCGTATTCTGCGTTAGCGCGAGCATACGCTCTACATTCTTCTATGACAGGACACGTGTTGCAAATCATCTTTGCTGTTTTTTCACGACGTTCTCTTTTTGCAGGACGTTCAGAAAAATCAGGATAAAAGATATGAGCTAATCCTTTACAAGCAGCTTTTTCTGCCCATGTAGTAAGAACAGGAACGCGTGATTCTGTCATGTTTAAGCTGCTTTTAATTCAATAATAGCAACAACTATAGAAGCTATAGCTGTAATAATAGCAGCAATAACAACTGCAATATCCATAAGGTTTAATCTCCAGCTACCATTTTGATTGTACGATATCTTCTAATTCTTTAGAAATAACATCTTTATGAAAAGGATCATGTATTGTTGCTCTAATTGATTCAGCAATACTAGGTCGAACGTTTGAAAGAATATTAAAATATGCTTGACCAAGACGCCATTGTCCATTTAGCTTTTTGTAAAGTTCGTGGACTTTTTTTATAAACTCTTCGTAAGAAATGTTTTTGTCCACAAATTACCTAAGCTGTGAAGACTTTCTGAGGCTTCACATTAAGAACTTCCAAAATTCTTACAATGTTCTCTAAGTTAGGTGAGAAATGACCATTCTCAATTCTATTGATTGTTTTACGATCTACGCCAACTAAAGAAGCAAGCTGTGCTTGCGAAAGCTTTTTTGCTATACGCATTTCTCGGACAACAATAGCAAAATTAGCTTTGATGTCCTTAACTTTTTTGTTTACAGTCTTCTTACTTGTTGGTGAAACGGTAACCCATTTATTGCTTTTTGTTTTGGACATATAGTCTCCTTGTTGTTGTATTACCCGTGCCCAAGACGGGAATCGAACCCGTACGCCATTATCACATGGCGAGGGGGTTTAAGCCCCTTGCGTCTGCCTGTTCCGCCACCTGGGCAATTATTTATGCCTCGGCGTCAGCGTATTGCAGTGTGTTCATTATGCCATCAATGTTCTTAAACCAAGACAAAAGATCTTGGATATCAGGAAGATCGTGACTTAAACCAGAAAGTTTTTCTGGGTCAACAGTTGACATTGTTAGTATATCATTCAACAAGTTAACTGCTCTTTTAATTTTTAATGCATCTCCTGGTTCATTGCCAATCATAACGGCAAACATATAATCACCTCTTTCAAATTATGTAATTCTTTTTCTTTTAATGTAAATTTTTAAGATAACAATCTTGTTTTAAAACAATCTATACAAAGATATTCATTGTATTTATATCTTTTGTCTACGGCAATATTAATAAAGCCGCAATCCCTGCATTTATGCGGTAGATCTCTTATGTTTTTTAAAACCGTTTTTTTTTGATTCTTTTTCTTTTTCCTCATGCGCTCGTAACAATCTTGTTTTTAAAGAATCCAATTGTCTTACCTTAATATCAGAAACTGACCGTAAAATAACATCGTTCAAACAACCAACAATGTTATCAATATCTTGCTTGTTTAAATTTACTCTAGGCATAATAATCCTTTTTCATAGAATCTTTAGAAGCATGAACATTCTTAATAGACATTGATTCAAGAACAACCAAAATATCAGTGAGTACTTTAACAATTGATTCTAGCTGATGAACCCTATAGTGCTCAAGATCAACTAAAGAAAGAGATCTGTGTTTAATTTTAGTATGAGGACCAGTGTAGGTAGTGGACGAATCTTTATATTTTCCATCAGAAGAATCATAAACAATAGTCATTTTAAATCATCCTTTTTTGAATTATTTTTCATTTCATACAAACCATATTGTTCAGCCTGGCGAACCAAAAAATTTAATGCTTCTTCTTGTTCGTTATCACGAACAGCCTGTTTTATAAGTTTAGTTATAAACAAAGCTAAGATTATACCGAAAGAAAACATAACAAACAATAACATGTTCCATTCGGTAAAATCATATTTAAACTGATCGTCAAGACTAATCATAGTCTATGTCTTCTCCGTCCAACCACTTTTGTAATTTGGTTGTGTCTTCTAAATCTTTGGATTCCTCAGCCGCCAATCCTTGCTCAAAAAGATCTACAGCTTCAGTTATATAGGGCTCCAACAAACGAGAAACTGATGCAAGAACTTCAAGAGAATCTGAATCCAAAAGTTCTGGATCAATGCCAGTATTTTCTTTCAATCCAGCTCTCTCAAGAAGTTCTACCATCCTGGCAGCGATGGCTTTACTTATCTGATGCATTTGAGCATAATTCAAAGTTATTTCTCTTTTGTGATTAATCGCAAAATCAGACGGCATCTGCATTTACCTCTCTCAATAGTGCTCGTTCATACGAGACCTGCAGCTGTGCATGCCATCGTGCTATGTCCATCATTCTGGCAGCAATCTGCTTAATATGAGGCGAAATCTCATATTCAATATTTTTGACTACTGAAACCACAGCAGGTTCAGATTTGTTAGCAAACAGACAAGGCTCTGACTCCTGCATCAGTTTGATTAAAAGTGCCGGCTGAACATTGGTTGCACGAAGTTCTCTTTCGTACTCTTCAATGTCATGGGTATCTCGGTTTGTCATCATCATCTCCTGAATACTTGATTGATAGAGATATCATCAGACCAGCAAGAACTAAAATAATAATTGCCATAGATGATTCAAGCATTTGATTTCTTCTTTCGACTAATATTACCATTTTTAGTGTATACATCTCCGCAATCATCACAAGTATATCCATCTGGATATCCAATAGACAAAGCCCACTCAGTAATTATATGATTGTTATCTTCTACGCATTTCTTACATACAAGAGTGGGACCTGTAACAATTGCGCCAATCTTTTTGTTCATATACATCCTTGTCCTTATTATCACTTAAAATGATATCCGATAATAGTGGGCCGTGTAGGGATCGAACCTACGGCCAAGGCATTATGAGTGCCCTGCTCTAACCGCTGAGCTAACGGCCCGTAAATTAACTTTTGTGCTTATCGCAATAGGTCTTCATCCATCGATCATTAAGCAAGTGTGCACTGCCAGGTTCTCCACATTTTTCACATATTAACAAAGACAATGATTCGTATTTACGAACAATATCATACATTTTATCTATGGTAGTTTGAACAAGTGTTTTAGGTTGAAAATAATATCTTAATCCACCAAACTTTTCTTTAATTTGAAGGACCTCATAAAAAGGATCTATCTCAGAAAGTTCTTTATGACAATTAAGTATAATTTTATTCCAACCAGAATCACATTGTATTAACTTAGGATCAAGTATCATATATAATATCAAACTTTTTAAATAAGAGAATTTTTAATTAATTTTAAAACTCTTTGTTTAGACTGAGACTGTTCAAAAAGTCTGTATCTTTCAGATAAACGAACAAACTTTTTAAAAGGAGTTATTCTTGTCAAAGCAAATCGTACCCTTTCAATTTCCGCATCCATTATAAATCTTTTAAGTACAACTTGCTTGCTTGTTTCAAAACGAATATAAGATATTGCTTCATTGAAAGGAACTTTAATTTCGTTTATTCCAGGCCACAATTGAAACTCCATATTCATTTCTCTAAACCATTTACCAATATCAAAAGAACCCGGAACTATGCATCCGTAATCATGGCTAACAGTTTTTTCAAAATACGGAGAAGTTAAGGTAGCAATTAAGCTTTCTTCTTCTGTAAAAAATATTATAGGATAATAATATTGAACAAGATTGTGATTAACTATAGTAGGCTCGTGGCGAAACTCTAATTGTATTCTATATTTTCTTTCTTCAAAAGAATTAAGATAAATATAATTAACTTCTTTAGTATTAAAATCTAATTTTGCATGAGTATTAACTGGAGCTCTTAAAACAAATGTATTGGATAAATGATTAGCGGAAGCTGGGCATCTGAGATAATCATTCATATTTTCTTTTAAATCAGATCTTTTAGAAAAAAGTTCTTCATAAAGAGACTTAGGTGTAGGATACAAATGATTTATATCCCAATGAGGAGAGTAAGAATATAAAGCAGACCAATAAACTACTACATCATCAGACATAAAAATCTCCTAAATATAAATAATAACATATTAAAAATCGTCTTCGTCAGCGACTCTTTTAGGCGCAGATTGTCTACGAAGGTTTGCAACTTGACTTGGTAAAGCGATACCTTCTTTTGTAAGAGCCCAAATCTGAAAATTAGAGTTATTAATCTTTTGAGAAACAAAACCCATATTTTCAAGTCTATCAAGAGACTTTTGAACATTGTCAATTTTTTTAAATTTATTAGGAGCAAGATCAAATATTTCTTTACGTGTTGCGTAAGGTCCTTTTGAAGAACGTGCGCGCATGTACAAATAGTTTACTACTACTTCGCTAATAGATCCAGGAATAATCGGGCATTTATAAACTGACATTCTGAGTCTCTTTTGATTTAATATATCCAATGAGAGCGTTTTTGACATTGTTCCATTTTGCATCATAATTTTCTGCAAAGAAAGTAAGATCTTTTAGAATCTTTTCAGACATTCCTTTTTGAGAAAGCTCATAAAGCAT
>Ga0214923_10000937_pt1 | contig 42649 bp, 47 predicted proteins | sample LL1510_MetaG_FD_177993 | JGI IMG/M metagenome (GOLD analysis project Ga0214923, IMG submission 177993) | Freshwater microbial communities from Lake Lanier, Atlanta, Georgia, United States - LL-1510 | ecosystem: Environmental > Aquatic > Freshwater > Lake | place: USA: Georgia | collected... | reverse complement strand
ATCAACGTGAATATCTTCCGATACTGGTTACATTCAACGTAAACTTGTGAAACTGATGGAAGATATTCACGTTGATCAAGATCATACTGTTCGTGATATCAACGGATGTATTGTTCAGTTCACGTATTCTGAAGATGGTATTGATTCAACTTGTGTAGAAAATCATGATTGTGACTTGGCTATATTAACTATGGAACAGGTGTACGCCTCCTTTGCGTGTACTCGTGATGAGTATAAGGCAGTATGTACAGATGTGTCTGAAGAACCTCCTGATCTAATTGAACAAATTTTGGAAGATCGTCGTATTCTTGTTCATCATGTATTTCGTTATCAGAACAAGACTGAAATTCGCGGTCCAGTACATCTTGTCCGATTGATTTCCAAGTATCGTAATCCTTATTCTGTAAAAACTGATCTGTCTCCTGAATATGTGGTCTCAGAACTAGAAAAACTATGTAAGACTCAGTTCATTCAATCAAATAAACTCTTTCATATTTTGTTGCGATTCTTTCTTGCTCCACGCAAGTCTATTATTCTGTACAGACTATCGAAAGAACTATTTGATGAACTTGTATCCGAAATCAAGTATAAGTATATTCAGTCTCTAGTTCATCCCGGTGAGATGGTAGGTCCATTGGCCGCTCAATCTATTGGCGAACCTACTACCCAGCTTACATTGAATACTTTCCACACTGCAGGTACTACTAAGGCCAATGCTACTCAAGGTGTTCCTCGTATTCGCGAACTTTTGGATGTATCTGAAAATCCTAAGAATCCTTCAAATGTAATTTATCTCAAACCAGAACTTTCTTTGTCCCAAGCTAATGCTCTGAGTGCTATGAAGATGATCCAGAAAACTACATTGCGAGATATCACAAAATCTGTTCGTATTTATTACGATCCTAATCCTGTATCATCGGATACTGCAGTTCAAGAAGATCGTGAAATCCTAAAAGATTTTGAAAAGTTTTCATTGACTCAGAGTACATGTGTATCTCCGTGGATTATGCGTTTGGAACTAGATGATCAGAAAATTGCTGAACGTCGTGTAATTGATATGACATTAATCCAATCTCGTATTGAAAATAATAAAGTTTTGAAAGTATTTGATTGTGTACATTCTGATGTGAATGCTCAAAAACTTATTTTGCGCATTACATTCGGTATTGATGTTATCAAAAACGCCTTGTCGCTCAGATTTGTTGAAGATAAACTGCTTGACACTATTCTGACTGGAGTTGATGGAATTGGTCGTGTATTCCCTCGTGAAGTTAATGATGAATTGGTGTATGATGAAAAAGTTGGTGGTTACCGTCCTATGAAACAACATGTTTTGGACTCAGAAGGATCTAATTTATTGGAACTGTTCACTAAAGAAAATGTTGATGCTACTCGTACATTTTCAGATGTTATTCATGAAGTGCTTGACGTATTCGGTATCGAAACTGCTCGCATGACATTGTACGAAGAACTGATGAAAGTTTTCGTTACAGAATACATTAATTATCATCACGTATGCCTACTTGTTGACGCTATGACGTATCATGGCCATTTTGTAGAAATTAATCGATTCGGTATGTCCAAACTGGATAACGGTGTTCTTGCTAAATCTTCTTTTGAACAGACGTCAAAGATCCTGTTTGAAGCTGCCGTATCAGGAGAATTTGATACTATGCGTGGTGTTTCAGCAAACATCATGTTTGGACAAGTTCCTCCTTGTGGTACTGGATTTGTTGATATTCTTGTTGATGAATCAAGAATGCCTGAAGGTGATGATGAAGTTGATGTTTCTGAAGCTGATCTGAAACACGCAAATGAACTTGTACAATCTCAAGAAGAGAAAGATAAAGCAGAAGGTGAATGTCGTCTAGAAGATATCGTGATGGCTTGGTAGGTTATTTAATAAATCTTATCAAATCTCCAACAAAAAACATTCCTGTTAAACCATCACCATTTTTACGAAATAAAAATAATACAAGAAATACTCCTCCAATTACAAGTCCGGTATACAAGATAGGATTAGTTGTATGAACTTGCATATACGGATACAACCAATACATAATTGCCCAAATACCACCTGCTAAAAAGAGAAGAGAAACAATAATATTGAGAACTTCCATTTACCATTTCTTAGAGTAAATTTTTACCCTAAGAAGTGGGTTTCCCCCGTTATTTACGAAGATATGGAAATTGTACATAAAACTCTTCACGTTTCTGAATAGCCTCATCAAGTTTTTGCTGAATTGTCAACTTTTTTGATGATGTACCTTTCCATTTAATTTTCTCTGTTTTCAAATCGATTCCAAACCTATCGCCATGAGCACCGTTTGCTTTCACATACCAAATATGTGTTGGTATCTCTGTAATTCCTTCAGGAAGTGTAGCAGTTCTTGCTTTTGGTTTTTTATTTAAGTTCTGTTGTGATTGTGTAACAAGACGCAAATTCTCTTTGCGGTTATCTAGACCATCGCGATTAATATGATCAATTGACATTTTGGCACCTTTCCCTGGAAACACGATATTATTCATAATAAAATTGTGGAGATAAATTAGTTTTGTCTCCCCATTTATTATTGTCTGAAGTGCTATGTAATGACCATTTGAACTGCTATACCACTGTCTTGCCTTAACTCTTTCTAGATCATCTTTATCAATTTTAAACTTTACATGATTTCCTTTTGAAGTTAATGTCCCTTCAATATAATCATCAACTTCAGTATATACTATAGGAATGCCTTTTACTCCACCTCCAAGTTTTCTTTTTCTGCCTTCATTCTCACCAGGAATATGAGTCATTGCTTGTGTCTCATATTGTTGGTTATTGTTTGTTTCCATTTTTATTGTATAAAAGTTAGTACCGTGTAAATCACTGGGCGGGAGCTTAGTTGGAATAAGCTAAACCGCCCATGCCAGACATCACACGAAGCACGTTGTAGTTCAGAGCGTACACACGAACCTGGGCAGTGGTCTGTCCTTGTACAGTGTTGACGGACACAGTGAGCTGTAGAGTGGCCTTATCAATACGAGAAAAGTTACAAGTTCCAGAAGGCTGGTGTTCCTCAGGGCGTAGAGCAAAAGAGTACACGTTGATACCCGTGGAAGGAGTACGGGTGTGGTGCTGGTAAGGCTGTACGCGATCGAAGTAAGAACCTTCGCGATCCGTGAAACGATCTTGGCCGTTGAGCTGTAGCTTGGCAACTTCTACAGGGTTCTTGCCTTCGCAACGTACACCAGATGCTAAGATCACCTTGGCAAGAAGGTAGTTCACGCTGGAATCGAAGGCATCGGTCATACCTGTAGCACCACTAGCACTTAGTTGACCAGGGAAAGAACCAGTACCAACTAGATTTCCACCAACGGCACGAGTGGCACCTCCACTGCTACTAGTTGCAGGGTTCACAGCTGATCCAGCACCAGAACCAGCATTGCGTCCTAGCAGAGACATGATCGTGCCTTCCGTAGAGAAGTCATCGGAGTAGTTAAAAGGCTGTTGGCCACCTACAGCGGATAGCCAAGTGGGGTTAGAGCAATCCACGAAAGAATCACGCTGTACTACCCATAGAAGTTCCTTTACAGGGTGGTTAAAGTTGAGCTGGATCTTGTTGGAAGAAGAAGTGATAGACTCAGCACCCGTGTACTGTACCTGCTCGATGAGGTACTCGTGGCTCTGCTGAGCGAAACGGCGACGCTCTTCCGTGTCTAGGTATACGTAGTCAACGTATAGAGAGCAGGCAGCCAGAGACTGAGCAGTAGGGCGCTTGGGTTCGAAAGCAAGCTCACCGTACACGCAGTTCTCCCAGGTCTCGAAGGTCACGTTGATACGCACTTCGTGGTACTGAAGAGCAATCAGAGGAATGGCAAGACCAGGGTTGCGGCAGAACCAGAACTGAAGAGGAATGTACAGGGTCTTGGCAGGAGTACCTTCGCGAGATAAGCAAGACTGAGTGATTTCAGTGGAGCTGCAAGTGGCATCTAGAGGCTCACCGCCAGCAGTCTTTAGTAGCACTAGGTCGTGGGTGTTACCTACTAGAGCATCTAGAGCGGTGATCTGGCCAGCATCAGTGGATAGCTGGGTCCAGATCTGCATCCAGTCACCATACTGACGATCAATACGCTGACCACCAATTTCAAGCTCTACCTGGTTGATCAGACGGTGACCAATATAGCTCACCCAGCGGAAAGAGTCAACACCAAGGGCACTAACGCCAGCGGTGGACAGACTGATCTGGGGAAGTACTACCTGTACATACGTGCGGAACATTAAGTCAGCGTTACGATTAATTACGGCAGTTACACGCTTGTTGAAGTCTGCCTGTCCGTTGAAGGTCACTTCAATGGATTCCATGGCAAAGTTAGTATGGCGCTTGTAAAGAATCTTCCAGAAAGTAATCTGGGGATTACCGGAAATGTAGATATCCTGAGCACCATACGCTACTAACTGTAGAAGACCACCTGCCATTGTTTATGTCTTACGGCGAGAAAAAAATATGCACAAGAATTAATGTTCTGGTACTACCCGACGACGAACCTTCTCGTGAATACTTTTTTGCGTTCTCTTGTTGTATTCGGAACTCTTGTCTTGTGTGGAGTTTCTTACTATAATGCGTATTGGGCTACCATTGTACATGATATTTTCTCCTTATCTTTAATGCCCCGTTGATCCAAAACCTCCAGATCCACGAGAATCAGGTGCTGGCGGAAGCTCATCAACTAGCTTGACACTCTTCCATGGCATCCAAGATTGTCGACACAATTGAAAATAACGAGTTCCATCTCCAATAAAAATATGATCAGAAGGCTCAATAACATCAACCTTTGCTTTCAGGGTTCCACGATAACCCATGTCAATCAATCCAATAGAATTAGAAAGTCTGAATGGTGAATTAGAAATAGATGAGCGAGGAACTAGGAGTAGAGGGTACGGATTACCATCGGAATCTGTTGCTGCGACTGTGATATCAAAATCAAAAGTTATCTGTTTAGACCATGGTCTAGATTGATTAATCATAGGAATATCAAATCCTGAATCAGTTGGTCTCCGAGAATTGATGAGGTTCTGAATGTGTACACGCATCTCGGGATTATCAGTTTTAATATGTAGCATTTATGCTATATATCTTGATCTGTTAAAATCTGTATGCTACCAAAAAACAGAGTACGGCAGAGGTTTGAATTATGAGAAGTTTCAAGGATTCGTACAGAGATAAACGTCCCAGAGAAAAGTTTAAGAGAACGAACAGCGGATTGAAATGTACCATAGATTGATGTGCGATTAACATAGCAGAGGTATACGCTAATCCGATAAAGTAAGGATTATTATGTGTCAACATTGCGGTAGCGCATATAAGTAAAACTCCCATAAATTCCAAAAGTTCGGGAATCATTTATATTTACATGTAATATCTTTAGTAGAACAATGCAAACGGTACTTTTTTTACTGTATAATGACGAGGATATTTCACAATTTAAACATCCAAATGTGATACCTGTAAAACTAAACCAAACAAAATATTTCGAATCTGAATTTTTTCGTATGATAGAATCACTTCCACCAGCAGAAAATTACGGAATAATTACACCAAGTCTCTTCAATAAAATGACAGTAAAAATGAGTTTAGATCAATTGATTACAACAATGCCAAATCCGATAATAAAATTGTATGATGTACATCCTAGGGTTGGTTGTTACGCTCTGGCGTCATATTATCACGGTGAGGCATTCTCTAGAACATGGAATTGGATGTTAGATCAACATGGAATTTCTCAAGAAACAAACTCCAAATATGCCGGGTTTTATGCTAATTTATGGATTGCCAAGAGAGACTTCTTTATAGAGTTTCTAGCATTTGCTAAAAAGACTATACAGATGTTGGAAAATGCTCCTCCTGAAATTCAAGAATTATTGAACTCAGATTCAAAACATGTTGGATCATTATGTGGAACTGGCAAACTTAAGGAAAAATTTGGATATGACTGGTATCCGCAACATCCATTTATTATGGAACGATTGATATGTCTTTTCACATTCTTAAAGAGTTCTGATCACATGTAGAGCATCGTACTGAGGAATTGGACGATTCGTTCCAATAAAATATAGATCAAAGGCAGTTGTATGATAGTAAGCAGCTTTATTTGTAAATCCAGAATGATCAATATCTTCAATTGTTAGATTTTTATAGTAGTCTTGCCACAGTTCTTGTTTTCCTAGTGTAGCATAAGAATCTTGTGGACTTGTTCGGCGAGTTCCGTGTTCTCTTCTATTCGTTGATGCGCATGTAAAAAAGAAGAGACCATCGGGTTTCAACATTCTTTGAATATTGCGAATCGATTCTACATATTCTGGATCATGTTCAAAACATTCAGTTGAAACAATAACATCAAAATAACCATCTGGAAATGATAGCTCTGATGTTTTTCCAACAATTGTGACATTTCTTGCAGCAACCATATCATTGCCATGGTATTCTGATTCTGGATGAAATAAAAAACGATTATTTCCGTTTATATCTCCAGATCCAACATCCAGAACTTTAACTGGATTAGTAAAGATTTCAGGAAAACATGACTTTACAAAGACTGTAAACAGTTTTGCTTCGAGATGCATTGCGTCTATTATATAATCATTATTTAACTGTTTAAATTAAACATGAAATCGTTAGATCAAATTTTTAACAAATTCAAATCAGATAAACGTAGTAATGAAAATGGACACAATTATACGAGACAATACGAAGATATTTTATTTAAATACAGAGAGTTACCTATTAAATATTTAGAAATTGGAATTCTTAACGGCGAAAGCCTCAGAGCTATGCGAGAAGTGTTTTCAAACGCAGAATCTATAGTTGGATTAGATATAAATAAGGAATGTAAAAAACATGAAAATAATGATAAACATATTTTTGTAGAAATTGGAAATGCGACAGATTCGGGATTTCTTTCTGATATAACTAAAAAATATGGAACATTTGATGTTATTTTAGATGACGGTTCTCACGTAAATAAAGATGTAATTAAAACTTTTGAAGAGTTATTTCCACTTTTAAATGATGATGGGCTATATATTGTTGAAGACACAATTTGTTACAAATCAGCCAATTACATCGATAGAAGTTATCCAGATCATCTTTCTTATTTTTTTCAGTATACAAAGTTTTTAAATCAATGGAGATTTGATTCAACCGAAGGTATAAAAGATAACTGTGTAGATCCATTCAAGATTCAGAAAAAAACATCCAATATATTTGAACAATCGATTGATAAAATAGAATATGGTTGTTCATTTATAGCTGTTCATAAAAAAGTGAGAAAGCATTGGATTTAATGTCTTTTAGACGATAAACTTACCGACATTTTATTACTGTTCACTAATTGTTTTATTCAAATACCAAACGAGGAACGATGTGCATAGCTTCTAATTCTTGTGTCCATAATTTCATTGCATAAGGAATTGTTTTTTGTTCGAATTCAGTGCGTACACCACACGTTCCGCATTCGTACAATGAAGCTTCTCGATTGACTACAGCCATAACTCCACAATTTTTACAAAATCCTGTACTAAAAGGATCCGAAACATCCATTAGGCGTTCCTTGGTAAACATGGCAGTACCGTGACTGAGCATACAATCACGTTCCATTTCTCCTACACGTAGACCACCATCACGTGCTCTACCTTCGCAAGGTTGACGAGTCAAAGAAACAATAGGACCTTTTGCGCGAGAATTTCCCGTCCATACCGGCTTTCCATTTCTTCGTACATAAAACACATTTCCAGGAACTTCTAGACAATATACTTTTCCATTAAACGGAACCATGGTTTCACTTTGCCCATTCTGTTGCTTATGATGTCCGTGATTCATCATTGGATTGTTTTTATGTTGAATGATTGCCATCAACCATAGATTCTGTGTAGTAAACCCAGAATGATTGCCAATGGTATAAGGTGTTCCTGCTGGAGTATGAAGACGCTTATTTGCTGACCACCCAGCATGCAGACAAAGGCGTTGAATATCATTAGCTAGACGATCGGATGAAGTTGAGTATAACATTGTATTTCCATTGCTTCCAGTATGACCATCACTTAACATTAATCCTTCAATTAGAGTTCTACATTGTAACTGATTGAGTTCCCAGACCCAGTCCGGAAGATACTTATTTGTTGCTCCAACACTAAAAGGTCTCATGTAATTTCTCAATTGTCTATTGGAAATATCAAGTTTACAAGAATCTGGGTAAAAGTTGTAAGCAAAATTTAGTTTTGGAAGACATACATCGAGTGTTTGTTTTAGCCTATCTTTATTTGCTGCAAAGGACACGTTTGTAGTAGTACACCAACCGTCACCAATCCACATTCCAAAGAATTTCAACCACGATGTCATGTCTACAGAAACTGCAGGAAAATCTTCAAACGCAGGAAGAATAAACTGATAAGCTGTTGTATCCCATTCTCCATTTTTCTGGTATTTAACAGTTTTTCCAATAATATCTTGAGCTTCATGAAATCCATATGTCCATTCACGTTTACGTCCGTATGATTTAGCTACCCACATGCGATGATTAGGTGTAACTTTTAAGTCAACTTGTTGAGAATGAACTTCATACATTTCACCTTCATAATCGTATTCGAATGTTTGAATAGGGTTTGCATAGATAACTTTTCCTTCTTGAAGAGTTGCTACTTTATCTTCCAATGTAACTTCGTTAATTGGTTTCCATCCACTCGTGGTTAGAACATCGTGATCATCTGTCATACAATGTTTTTTGTCAGCAACCATATGTTTCAGTCTCTGATAGAATGTAGGCCCCATAAAGATTTCTGCTTGCATTAGCTCTCCAGTCTGACCATTGTACAACAGTTCATTGCCGTACGAATGCATACCTAGTTTCAGCATATGTTCACGAAGATCTTCAATTTTCAGATGGGAATAAGGAGTTCCATCACCTAAGTTCCCGGTTTCAGTACAAACCTTGCCAAACATTGTTTCCATAAGTTGAGCAATTGTCATACGAGAAGGTACAGCGTGAGGATTCATGATGATATCAGGTCTTAATCCAGACGCTGTGAATGGCATATCTTCTTCATTCAGAATAATTCCGCATGTACCTTTCTGTCCGTGTCGGGAACTAACTTTATCTCCAATTTCAGGAACACGTTCAGATACACACCGCACTTTAATGAATGGATATCCTTCAGAATTTTTGTCCTGCCAGACTCCATCTACTCGGGCCGTTTCGGAACCTTTGTAGACTGTTGAAGAATCACGATACTTGTATCCATGTGGATCATGTTTCAAATTCGTAACTTTTCCGATCAGAATATCATTTTCTTTAATGTAGGCATGTTGTTTTGGCATACCAGATTCTTGTACAGCTTCATATGAAGAACTTTTGAATCCTTTTGTAGTTTCACGTTGCGGTCTAGAAAATTTCTCTTCTTTTCCGGAAGCTAGATTACGATGTTCTTCGTCTTTATAAATCGTGTAGTACAGTGATCTGAACAGGCCTCTGTCCAAAGCACCTTTGTTCAAGATTACAGAATCTTCTTGGTTATACCCAGAATAGATACCGATAGCTACAATAGCATTGTAACCGAACGGCATCTGTTCAGTTCCCAAGACACTCATCATCCGTGTCTCAACAAATGGACGCATAGGATTACACAAAATATAACCATTTTTATCTAGTCGTTTTGCGTAGTTCTTAGCGTACAATCCCATAGCTTGTTTACCCATTGCTGATTGATATGTGTTTCTGGGAGATTGGTTATGATCAGACATTGGAATTGTTGATGCCATATGACCCAAGATAAGCGTCGGATGAATTTCGCAATGAGTATGTTCAGGACCGAGTTCACGAGGAAACATTGCTACACGAATTGTATCAGATTCTGCCGCATCAACATATTCAATATTTGTTTGAATCCATGCATTCCAATCTTTCTTTTCAGGAGGAGGCATAATCTGTCCTTGCTGTACACGAAATAGAGGACGAACAATACGTCCACCATCAGTTTCAATAGCAAATTCAGAATCCAAAATATTCCATACAATATTTGAATGAGGATGTAGAATGAATGTTCTCTTTGCTTCTTTGAGATAGTCGTATAGACTTTTAGGATCTTTTGTGTATCCTAGGATCACACCGTTTAGTGAAACGGGAATACCTTCATAAGGTTTTGAAGACGTAATCCATTCTAGTCGTTCTCTGAGTTGTTCCATAATAACTAGAGAAGGTGTATGTTGAGATACTGAAGTCAACATAGATAAAGATTTCACAATACCTACTGAATGACCTTCTGGAGTTTCTACAGGACATACAAATCCAAATGATGTTCCATGAAGTTTACGTGGAGCCAGAAGTTTCCCTGATTTTTCTACAGGAGTTTGAATTCTGCGAAGATGACTTAGAGTTGCTAGATAGGAGATGCGATTCAGCACTTGCGAGACACCCATTTTTGTAGCCGTAGATCCAGTTCCAACACCTTGTACAGTGAAATTACCAGTAGCCAAAGCTTGTTTCAACTTTCCTTCAATAGTAGAAACTTTCAAAATTTTGTACAGATTATTCAAGTTCAGAACTTCAATTGGTCGTGGAGTTCCTTTTTTCCATGAATCATTATTGATTTCGTGAACGAATTTACCGCGAATATCTTTACATACTTTTTGGAAAAGTTGACGAAACAAATGAGTTAACAAAGCACCGGTAGAAACTACACGTTTATTAGGATACGAATCTCTGTCATCTAGCGTAATTTTGCCTTGATTGGTTAGCATCAGTCTACGAATCATTGCTGAAATTAGAATAGCTTTTCTTGCTTCCAATACTTTCTGAGATGACTGATCTCCAGCCAGGCGAACATGAGGAAGTAGTTCAGTCTCCAATAGTTGACGAACGTATTCTTTCTTATCTTCTTGAGGTGTACTGTATTGCAGATGATGACTCAGGTATTCTAGAGCATCATCACGAGTATAAACTTTGATATCAGCACATTCAGAGAACGAAGCCATCAGAGTATCGTATTGATCATGAGATCCCCAAACAAGTCGAGCAATTTCAGAATCAGTTTCAATTCCCAGAGCACGAAATAGTACCATCAATGGCAGGTCTTCACGAAATCGTGGCAGGCAAGCGTGCAGTGGATATCCGTACCCGTTAAATTTAGTTGAGAGTCTGATCTCCAATTTTTTAGGAGGCATCGTAAAGGATTCATGTAAAGATTTGAATTCTACAGAATAGTTATACTTGGTTGCTGTTTTCTTTCCTGTAAATACCATGATACGATTATCAGCTACCTTTTCTTGAGATAGGATTGTACGTTCGGATCCATGAATGATAAAGTAACCAAACGGATCTTGTGAGCATTCACCTAGTTCTTCAGGAGACAGGGGATAATCTTTCATGATACATAGTGAAGATCCCAGCATTACCGGAATCTTACCTAGTGAAATTCCTTCAAAGACTCGTACAGATTCTTCGAACAAACTTAGGTTGTGACCATGATAAGTTCTAGTCATAAATCTGACATCAACAAACATCTGAGATGCGTAAGTAAAATTGCGCATTCTGGCTTCTTGTGGAAACATAGGTTTCACGCGTCCAGTAGCTTCCTGAATACGAGGTTTCATATAAGTTACGTTCTCAAACGAGAGACGGAACTCATACTTGTATTTCTTTGATTCAGGATCTTGTTCATGCCAGACCACAATAGGATTGGTAGAACATACGATCAATGGAATCTTATTGCGAATAAAATCTTCAAAGGATTCAATTTGATGTTCCACGAGTTTACGTGGACCATTGCGAAAGAAACTTGAAATTGCTTCCCAGTCCATAGTATTGTACCAGATTAATCCCTAAATTGTTTCTCATCCGTTTTTAATAAATGGACAAGAAGATCGTGATCACAAAAATGGATGGTCCTCTACATCGTGAAAAAACTCCTAAAAAAAGTATCTTGAAAAAAACTTCTAAGATCAAACCTGTAGCTGATCCAGCAAAAAGTCCACCAGTGAAAAGTATGCGTAGACATACTATTCGCATGTTGACATCTAAAGGAATGCGTCGTCACCGAAAAACAACCAAACACAGGATCTCTAAAATGAAACCCGCTGAAATTACAAAGATTTTTTCTGAGCAGACAGACATCAAATTGAAACCTGAAACTCCTATTCACATCTCCAAAAAACTTTTAGATAACGCTGTTTCTGCTGGTTTTGTTTCTTTACCATAATTAATGACGACTTTATGGGGGCCATTAGGTTGGATGGCGTTACATTCAGCAAGTATAAATTATCCAGATAATCCTTCACAAGTTGAAAAACAAATCTGCTCGCGATTTTTGGACTTGTTTACAGAAACTATATCATGTAATATTTGTAAGAGTCATTTTTTACGTATGTTACAAACCTACAAGGTTATACATCCTGAATACTTAAATTCAAAACAAGATCTCTTTCTGTTTACGGTTCGTGCGCATAATACAGTGAATAGGAGGCTGGATAAGCCTACTGTAAAATCGGTATCCGAAGCTCTGAAAACATTACAACAAGCTACTAGTTTGACCAGTCCCGCAGAATATCGCCAGAAGTATATAGAGTATTTGAAACGTACATGGGGAACTGATAGAAGTGCCAATGGATTATTCGCATCTCAAAAAATTCGTGAACTTGAAAAAATTAATAATGAATATTGGAATCATCGTGAAACTTCATATGTACAATTCTTTTATGAAGCAGATGTTCTTGAATATATTACGGAAGCTGGTGTGAAAAAGACTTCTGCCGGATTTGCTCCTCTCGTTGGCGGACAGCCTAAAGTGGGATTTGGTGGAGGCCGATTAAAATTACGGCGTTAAAATAAATGCGCTTGATTACTCCGTTTCTTCTTGTGGGAGCTGGAGTATGTTCGTACTTAGTTGCGATCTACGCTAAATACATCACATCCGAAGAAGATGTTCTGGGAGATAAAGGCGATATTCTGTCTAAATATTTTAGTGCCAAACGTTACCAGAAAGCAGGAGATCCTCAAGCTCCTATCACTTCTTGGGGTCCTATCCATCAAGGGTTGGCAGCAATAACATTTTTGTATCTTGCTGTAGCTCTTGAATATGGTATTTTACCACCTGTAGTGAAATGGATGAAGATTGTATTTTTACTCTATTTGGCCGGTGCTCTATTCTTTGAATATCATGCGATGGCTTATATTTGGACACCTGAATTACGCGCTGAAGTTGTAAAAAATAAATCAGTTATTGATAGTGCCGCGTCTAAAGCTAATAAACATCACGCTGGAATCAATGTAGGTCCTATCGATAACTATATGACATCTGTACTAGCATGGTTAGATTATGATGGTCCTTCTTCTCTTGCTGTTGGTCTGCTATGTCTGGTCACAGCAGGATATCTAGGAGGCTACGAAAAACTTAAAGGACTTGTATTGAAGTCAAAGCGTCGGTAGGATGCCAAGGTAGAGACATAAAAGGTTTTGATTCCCATTCATGTTTTTTGATCCAGAGAGGTCTTGTTTCTGTATGCCATTCATCCTCAAATTTCTTATGACGTTTGAGTAGGGATTTTGCTGGTAAAATAAAAGCCAGATGTTTTGCTAGAGTCAGAGTATGTTTTTCTGGTTGTGATTCTGTTTCATAAAATTCCAGGATATCAGTAATTAAAGGAGCATCTGGATACGGATATACCCAATTCCAGTTAGAAGATTTATTTTGTTTAAAATATTCTACCGTCCAATGAAATGTTTTCCAGAATGCTGAGACAACAGGTTCCATATTTTCAGTACCATCCAAGATATGTAGTCCGTATTTGCGAGACACAGTTTTAGGATCAGTTCCAATAATGGTTTTTTCTTTACGCTTTGACAAAAAATTCCATTCTTGTTTTCCTGCTTCTTTCAAAAATGCGTATCTACCTTTTTCTGTAGTCAGGTCCGGTTGTACACGAGAATAGACATCTAGAGCGCGCTGATATCCTCCTTCACGCAAAGAAAATAGTCCCAAATTTGGCATAAAATCATTACCAAAGCAGAGAACGCATAAGTAAAGATACTGTTCACGGTCTATAGGTAATACTTTAGCTAGTTCTGTACACAGAAGTACAGAAAATTCTCCTTCTGAGTGGAGTTCCTGCGATTCACGAAGTAGCATTAGTTCCCCGGCTCCAGAATGATATACTGAAAGCAAGATAAGATCAGCGTCTAATCCGTACACAACTAGTTTGCCAGTAGTCTTTTTCAGATCACGAAATAACTTTTGTTCTCCTTCCCCTGCTTTCAAGGTTCCTGAAACCTCGACTGGATACGCTTTCAGGGCTTCTTCCAGTTTTCTCATAAAAGGCGTATCGGGAGAAATTTGGGTACGATCGAATAAACTCGGCTCGGTCTTTCGGAAACGACGGTATCTTTGCTGAACCATTTTTGCGTATGGGACTAGACCATCTAAATACAATATTGTCCGGGAAGCAGAACATATTGTCATAACAAGTTCTAATCCACGTAATACACTTTCGATTGGATCTGAATCGTTTAAATATTTATGAATTAGACAATTAAAATCCAGAGCCAGAATGTCTGCGTTGATCTTGGTAACAGGTTTGACAATTCCACGATGTTGACGAATTAGACTGACGTAATAAAAAGGGATGCCCATTGTTATGTTCAATTTCATAATATGAAAACGCTATATACAACAAATGTGGGAGTGGGCTCTGTTAATTCTATTTGTTGTGCTTGTCTTGTACGTCTACTCGAATATCAAAAAAGAAGGTTGTTCTCAATGCCCAAAAAACACGAGTAATAATAAATGAAACTTTCTCAATTTATGCTTCTATCTTCAGTAGTGTTATCTTTATTAGGAGGATATGCTGATATGACTGGTCATCGTGTATTCGGTCTTTCACGCCAACATTATTGGAGTGATGCTACTTATATATGTGTTCTAGCTATTGGAATTCATCTTCTCTGGCATAAATAAATGCCAGCTAAATGTGGAGCTGGCAAGACTCGACGTACTGCGTGGCAGAAAAAACATGGCCCAGGAATTGGAGAGTTACATCATGGCGATTTGACTTCTCGTGGTTATTCTGTAACTAAGTCTAAGACTGCTCGCCGATCTGCGTTGCGCCGGGTCGTCAAAGCAGAAGGTCCTTTGAAAGCGTTCCGTCAATTGAATGCCGTAGCCGTATACAGTAAGAATTCAGCTCCCACAAAAGCTCGTACTTTTAAAGCAGACAGAAATTGGGTCAGAAAAACTTATATGAAGTCTAGATAAATGTGGAGACTTCTTGTTGCTGCTGCCTTATTTTATGCGTTTGTTCCTGGTGTTCTAGTAACACTCCCATCAAAAAGTTCTTCTAGGAACGTTGTGATGTTAGTTCACGCAGTGTTGTTCGCGGTCGTCTTACATTATGTAATGAAGCATTGTAGATATGAATTTTACGGAAATCACGGTCCATCAGGTTGCCCTCCAGGAACTCATCCAGGTGTATCTCACACCGGCGAAGAAGCTTGTTTACCATCTAGTGGCACTCGTCAACATCCTCCTGGAAGCAGTCCTGCTTAGCTGACATATTAAGAAATAGCTCACGTTTTCCAGGACTAATTTCACGACTCCACAATTTAAATACTAGAGTATCACTATGAAACAGTGTCGTTGAACGAAGATACTCGCTAATATATCTTCCAGATGGAAGAAGACCTTCATATCGTGTACGATTTACAGTACCAGAAGTATACTCAAACAATCTAAAATTAAAAAACTCGCGGTCATTCATACGATTCATCGCTAGTTTTAGTTGATACAGATTAATCAGACTCAGCACATAAAGATCGTCTTCAGATAGATTCAGGATATTAGACAGCATTTTAATATAATAGTTTTCTTGCGTTAAAATAAAAATGTACCTGTATATGTTCTTGACCGCCCTCACGTTTTACCTATGTTCTCCTGGTGTGCTAGTAAGCTTACCTAGTTTAGGTCCTCTTCCTCCTCTAGCTGTACATGCTGTACTATTTGCTGTTGTACACTGTTTGATGCACAGAGCCATGCGCAAATAATTGTTATTAATAAATGAAGTATCTTCTCATCGGTCTGTTTGCCCTAGCCCTTTATATGTTCATGCGTCGTGAAGGATTCATGCCTGATTCTCGTGGAACTCATCCTTGCCCCGGTGATCATATTCCAGGAGGTCCTAAATATATTCATACGACTTCAGGAGATTGTAAGTTATCCACAGATGTTCACAATCCTCGCTAGGAAAACGGACTTTTGTAAGCACAACAGAAGATTATAAAAAATGAAACTCAATCCCAATCTTAGATCTTTTCCGCTCACAACTCGCAAGGCGATTTTACGACGCCAAGGAAATAAATGCGCGAACAAAAAATGTCATTGGAGATGTGCGTATCCGCTCTTTCCAATTTGGGCATTCGAAACAGATCATATCAGGGAATTTTCTCAGGGTGGTAGAACCACTTTGGAAAACGGCCAAGTTCTGTGTCGTGGGTGTCATCAAAAGAAATCTCGAGCGTATGCTTCTGAGAGATGGATAACCAGGATCTTTAAACAAGATGACAGGGCTATCAATATCTTGATGTCATTTAAGAGTTTCTAGTTAGACATACACAAATGTCTGATTTTTACTTGGTAAACATTAATCGTCGTGAATTCATTCTTATATGGAATTACGATGTTGGAAAAGTCTTGAAAGATTTGTTGAACAATGGATGGACTCTAGATCATGTAATTAATATTGACTTTGCTGATACACGTCAAGATTGGCTCCAGCGCGGTTTTATACCTCTGAATGGATAAAAACGAATTTTTGTACTGAATACTTTTTGAGATAAAAATGGAAGAGTATATTGAAGGCTTAGTCAACTCTGTTGTCAACGGCAAGATGTACGGTCTACCAGACTTTACAGACGATCTTCCAAAGGTTTTCGAGGCTTCTGATATGGATCCTCGCAAAGAATGGTATCGATATGTAGAATACCGAAAGGCAGTCAATCTTCGAAATGCTCGAAACTCTTTTATAGTTCATCGCGATCGCGAAAGACTTGCTGAAGATTTTCGCGTAGCTTATTACTTGGCTGGTGAAGACAAGAAGAAGTTTGAGAAGTGAGGAAAAACGGAAATTTTAAGTGATTTCTTTTTTTCTAGAAAAGAATGTCCGTAATAGGTCATTATGTGCCACAAGTGTGGGACTTACCTGACATAGACGCTGATGTTGAACTCGAGTCTCTCAGAGACGAAGATCCTCAAACAATAATTTCGTACGCTCCTGAAGAACCAAACCCTAAAAAGATTTATCAAGTAAACATAACTCCTGAAACTATTGATCGTATTGATCTGCTAGTTTCGGGAGGAGACAAAGATGATCCTATGTTTTCGTTCAAACTGGTTCCGTTGGAAGCTATTATCACCATTATTCCTGATCCCATGACATACAAAGAAGATAAGGACGGAGACGTCTTTAATGGCTTCTTTAGTGTAGATCACAAAAAAATTGTGATTCACAAGTTTGAAATTCCAAGACTGGAAAGGGCTATTGCCAACGGATGTACACATTTTCCAATGATTGTATATTTTAGCTCGCGTGAGCTATCAATGTTGGATGTTCTATATTAAAAACGGACTGGCTTTAAAGCAAGTCTTTTTTATCAAAGATGGGCTCGGTAAATTCTAAGTCTGAATGCCTTCAAAAACCTGGCCAATCTGGGAAAACTATGTATATGCAATGTAAGATCAAAGAGTTTGATATGCTTACTGATGTACTTGGTGGCAAAGGAGCTCTGAATGTAGTCATTTGTTCAAACAATAAAAAGTTGGTTGAACAAACTTCTTCACGAATGAACAAAGACTTATTTGATGGAGGCTCTGAAAGTGATTCAGATGATGTAATTAATGGCTCATGCTTTTCTTGGAGATCAGGAACACGCAAGAGTAATGTATCAGGTGGAGAATTGGCAAACGAGATCAAAGAAGATCGTGTGACAATGATTGTATGTTGTGCTCATAAAATACGAGTACGTTATTTGTACAACTTGATTACAGACCTAGAAAAATCCAAACTGTTTTCTAGAAAGATTAATATATGGATTGATGAAGCAGATGAGTCAATTTCTATTTGGTCTGATCCAAATATTGATGTAACTCATTTCAAGAAAGTTGAAAAGATAACATTGGTATCTGCTACATTTAACAGTGTATTCGCAAAGTATGGACGCATTCGAATGATTCCTCTGCCGGAAACTCATATGGATAAGTATCATAAGTTAAGCGAATGCTTGATCGAAGAAGATTGTACAGCCGGAACTCCAACAGAATACTTTATTGGCGTATTCACTAAAAATAAGGGTCGATTTTCTCCCGGAACAAAGTTGTTTGCTCCCGGAGATGTAACAATCAGCTCACACAATGCTATCGCAACATTTCTTGTCGATCAAGGATGGTCAGTCATGGTATTGAACGGTAAACGTAAAGTTATCCTGATTCCTGGGAAACCTGAAATCAAGATAGATAATCAAATTTCTGAAGAAGAACCCGAAGAAATTGGTAAAATTATGACACGAATTTATTATGATAATGGTCTATTCAATTATCCGTTTGCTGTTACTGGACAGATGTGTATTAGCAGAGGCCTGACTTTTCAAAATGAAGAATTCCTATTTAATTTTGGAATAGTTCCATCAATTGGTGATGATGCTACAGCCTATCAATGTGCTTGTCGTCTTGCTGGAAATATTAAACATTTTCCTGGATATCGACCAGCAACTTTGATTACAACTACAACAATGAAAGCTGTAATCTTGCGTCAAGAACAGGTTGCTACAAATTTGGCAAGAATGGTTCATCTAGAAAAGAAAGATGATGTAGGTGAAGAAGAACTATTGATTGCTGGTGGAATGGCAGGTGATGAACTAGAATCATATCGTGCTAAAAAGGCTAGAGAAACTAAGACAGCAAAACTTCATCAGAAACTTACGGAATCTGTACGAATTGAAGAATTTTCAACACATACTGATTTGAACGCACGTATAAAAGCACTTGATCCTAGAGGTACATCTCGTAAACCTGAAATGAGTAACGGGTACTATGAATGTTCACTTGGAAAAGATAAGAAAAAACAGGATGCTTCAGAAGTCAGAAGTTGGTTGGCTGTACAGGGAATTGTTTCTTGGGGAACAGGTCTAACTAATTATTTGAAACCAGAACCACATTACGGTAAAATTGCCACTCGAGTATATACTGGCTATGATGGAGATACTCCCACATTCTTTCTCCGATGGGTCAGAATTCCTTCAAAAGAAGAACTTTAACGATGAGAACGTCTACGACGACTTTTTCGTCTTGCTCCAACAAAACCAGATATATGTGCTTGAATCGCACGAAGTTCTGGTAACCAGTATTCTTTATCAGCTGGAGTCCGTGCTAACTGATTTGCTCTAACAATTAAATCGTACACTTCATTAAATTTATCTTTTAATTGATCTTCAACAACCCCAATTAAATCTTCAGATGGAAAGTTAGGGTCTGGATTATTACGTCGCGATATTTGGGGAGGTCTACGCGGAGATAATGGAGACGGTGCTGTAGCGTACTGAGTTGGTGTAGGTGAACCAGGAGTTTGTAAACCGGGAGATTGTCCGAAAACTTGAGATAGTCTATCCATTTATATTTAACGCTAAAAATGGATTTTACAAGTCACAGTTAATTTAGAATAAAAATGTTCAGCTTTAATGATGGATCAGTACTCAAAAAGTACCCCGCAAGGTATCTTTTAGCGCTTGATATCTGGAACGGTAATCGTCTTCGTGACGAGAACCATGTTTCTCGAATCAATAACAGCCTGGATTCTGTAAAGGACTTGGACAAGCAACCTTACACTGTTGCTGTAATCAATGTTGACGGACAAGATCGAAAACTCGTGATTGACGGTCAACATAGAATTGCTGTTTTGAAACGGTACTTTGAAGCTCTGGAAGTTCCAGACTTTGATGTGCTTATCATTGAAAAAGAGTTCTCTGATGAACCTGAAATGATTGAATATTTCAAGATTATCAATCAAACGAAGTCTATCCTGTGGAAAGATGATCCTGTAATGGTAGCCAACACGTTTGTGAGTCTACTTTGCAAGGAGTTCAACAAGGATCCTAAGAAGCCATTGATCAAGCCCGGTAAGACGAATAAACCTTACCTGTCAGCCGATCGTGTACGTGAAGTCCTGATTCAACGCCATGTGGTAGATTGGAAACAAACTCCACAAGAATTTGTTTTGCGGTGTCGCGAAATTAATGATTCAAACCTTGATTTGGATATGTCAGTGACTAGCAACAAACGAGCAAAAGAACTAAAATTTGCTCTGGGTGTCATGGACTTTGCGTGGATGTAAAAACTGTGTCTTTCGACAAAGAAAACGAATTCTTTTCAAGAAATCTTTTTTATCAAAAAGAATGGAGCCTTTGACTCGTGCCAATTTACAAGGCTTTAGTGCTCAGGTTGCTGAGAAGAAGCGCATCGCAGATGTGGAATTCTACGTGGCGCAGGTTTACGAGCAGGTCAAGCGGGCTGCTACATCTAACATACAACCCCGTGTCCAAATCCCGGTTTTAAACGGGAAGTTTAGGGTAACGGACAACATGCCAGATATTATGGCCAGACTTCGAACCTTGTTTCCAGATTCAAACATTGGAGTTGGAATTCTGCCAACTGGCGTATATTCGAAGGGAGTGGAGACCATGCAAGAGTTTATAGTCATTGACTGGTCTTAAAACTATGTCTTTCGACAAGAAAACGGAAACTTTTACAAGAAAGTTTTTTTATGGAAAATAAAATGTATCACGTTTCCAACCCTGTAACACGTGAGTACTTGCTTGGTCTGAAAGCTCAGACTGATGAAGAGACTCGTGTTAAACGTGTAAATGAGTACGCACAACACACCTTTCGGCAGGTTATAAATACTGCTACAACTACTACGCAGACGCGTTATCAACAGCCGCTTCAAAAGCATGATCCACAATACATCAGAGACAACATGCCTGATATTCTGGACAAGCTTCGAGACCTGTTTCCAGATTCAAAGGTTGACTTCAAGTCTCTTTCTAGAGGCCAAGATGGAAAAATGTACGACATCGCAGACATTGATGAGCGGATGAAACCGTTCATCAATACCCAGTTCAACCAAGACTTTATAGTCATTGACTGGTCTTAAGTGTCGACAAGAAAACGGAAACTTTAGAAGATTCCTTTTTTTATGGAAAAGAATGGAGCATATCAAACGTTTTGCGAAATATGTGTTTAAACAACTTGGCGCTGGTTTCAGCGAACGAGTATATCACAACGCAATTGAAGTTCTTCTGAAAAAACATAACGTGACTTTTGAATCTGAACGTGTTATGCCAGTTTTGTTTGAAGGTGTTGAAGTTGGTTCTGTAAGAGCCGATCTTGTTATAGAAAATAAGATTGTAGTTGAACTGAAACGCGGATCATCTCTCAAAGATAAGCATACAACCCAGTGTTTCATGTATATGAAATTGCTAGGGATTACTGAAGGTCTTGTAATCAATTTTCCAGAAAATGATGAAGACGAGGTCGAATTTCAAGAGATCTGTTCTTCTCCAATTTGTAGTCGTTGTGGGCGTGATAGCCATATCGCAAGTGGATGTTATGCCAAGACACATGTTAATGGATATCCTCTCTAAAACGGAAACTTTTACAAGAAAGTTTTTTTCATACAAAAGATGGACGCAAAAGAGTTACGCAAGTTGTACAACCACCCTGTGTGGCCGTCTCCGAATGCTCGTGTTGCGGCAAAGAGACTTGGTTGCCAAACCAAGCGTCTTACTCATGAAGAAGCCTTGAACTGGCTAGCACGTAGAACCGGAAGAACTCTTGAGGACTTCCTCAAGATGGAAAAGTATCAAAGTTGGAGAGTACTTGGATGTACTCATCTTTATTTTGGTTATGATGCCGTACATGATCCGATTCACAGTCCCTACAGCAGATACTGTAGGTACTACTGAAAACGGAAAGTTATTACTCATCAAAGATTATGAAAAAGAAATGTGGAAGTGGATCCTGTTTCTGATAGTGTACACAATATGCTCTCAGGCTACATCAATCGCCACACCTAAATAATCTTTTTTTACTATAAATGGACCCTAGATCACAACATGCTAAACAAATGGCTCTAGATAACTTATTCAGAGACTGAAACAACTGGAATCTGCAAAACCACAACGAGAAGAATTTTATACTGTAAAAGAAGTTGACTCTCCGGAAACGGATTATTCTTTTGTAAAAATGTAGATGTTAAATCCCAGTAAAATGGAGATGTCTCATGTAGACAGGATGTTTGCGCTCAGAAACGACAGTGATGTCACAGTTCTTGTCGAGGACGTCAATAAGAAAAAAATGAAACATTACCTTCAAAAGCACGACGGAAAAAGTGGTCGCGTTTATTTCTATCTAATCAAAAGGTGGAAGGTTGTGAACGGCGAGAAAAAAGAGTGGTGGTTCGTAAATGTCGGCTTTAACAGGCTGGACAGGGACAGAGCCAGACTCAGAGAAAAACGCAAAGAGTTTGGAATTTATGGCGTGTTCAACGTGTCTTTCTCATTGATTTGGGAAGGGGAATTTGAGCACGCGTTTGCTCTTGAAAGGTTTATTCACTACACCTTTAAGGAGTACCGTCGGGAGACCAGAAAGATGAACTTGACCGTAGGTATGCCAACAGTCATTTCACGGGAGTGTTACAGCCTAACAAGCAAGGTCCAAATTCTGGACTTTATTACTCACGTGTCTGACCATTTTGGACCACTTGCGTAGTCTTGTGGAGACGCGTCAGGTTTTTTTTCTTAAAAAAATATTACATTGTAATGAGCTACTTAGAAGCTGTTCTTTTATTAACAACTTCACATGAAATAAATAATGGTAAATTTTTCAAGTTTTGCGATCAATTTTTAACCATGAAAAAAAATAATCTGAGACTTCATATTTTTATTAATAATTCAAATCATGATCAAGAAGAAATATTAGACTATATTTCAAAACTTTTAATATTTAAATCAGTATCTATACATAATTTAAATATTCCACCAGAAGTAGATGTTTATATCAGAGATGAAAATTATTTTGCACAAGTTCCACCACTTGGGTTAACATCTGGTCCAAATCGTCTATTTCTGGATGCGATTACATATTGTTTCGATAAGTTCAATACTGTTTTAGTACTGGAGACTGACTGCATACTAAAACAAAACTGCTTTGAAGTTAGTAAATCTTATATAGAAACTATTTCAGATTTTCTTATTTCGGGATCAAGGTATATAGGTTCTTCTATGGCAAACAATTTTTACTCACCATTTAATATACATTTGAATGGAGTAGCTTTTTATAATACAAGATCTCACGAGTTTAGAAATTTAGTTGAAAAAATGGAGCCCTTTATTATGAAAAAAGTTAAAGATAACCCGAGAAGAGCTGTTTCATACGATTACGCGTTTACATTGTGCGCATTGGAAGAGTATGATTTCAAAGTTGCTAGACGATTGTTGAGTAAGTTTATTAACACAACCTTTATATTAAACTGTTCTCTTCCTGCTGATAGTGAAATAACCTTTGAAGAAATAAATACTTTATATCCAAAACATGTTATTTTTCATACAAAAAGGAATTATTAGGATTTGTTTCAATAATAAAAGAAGAATCTATAAACATTTTTGAGTATGCTTTTGATATATTTAAATTAAACGAAATGTGATTATCTGTAGTATACTTATTACCAGTATCTAGCACAGCTGTTTTATATACAGCAAAGCCTCCAAATGCGGAATTTACCGGAATTAGTCCGCTGTTTTTAGGAATATGAACTTGATATTGTTTTATTTTTTTCTGTTTCACTTCCATATCATCAATTCTGTACACTTGTTTTTTATCGTCAACAAGAGACTCGATATCGTAATATTTGTACGTTTGGTTGGCAAACATTGCATTGAATTCCGTGTTCTTCCTAAAAAAATCGAATGACTCCGGTTTCAGGGGTGTTTTCAAGGAAATTAGCGGATCTATTACCATCATATAGTTAAAGGATAGTTTATTATCATGTACAAATTTTAAGTACAAGTTTCGTTTTGCGTGTTCTTCTGTAAAAGTTGTCTGAATTGTTAATGAATTTTCATGGCGGGTAGACCATTCAACCAAAGAACTCTCAGAATCTATTACAAATACAATAAATGATTTTTCAAATAGTGACTGCAGACATGATAAATTATTCGAAACTATATCCAGTTCATCATCTGTATTCATAACAATACAAATACACACCGAACAGTGTATTTTTCTTGGATTGTTGGAGACATTCAGTTTTAGTTCAGTATTACTAAGTAAAACTGACTGTTTATTCTCTTCTCTGGAATACGCAACTTTTGATATCACGTCTGCTTTTTTTTGCGGTGGTAGAGTCGTTCTTCGTCTGTACATATTATGATAAAGATGCAAGATAATTTCTCTTCATATATTGCGCAGTTAAAAACCAAACATAAAGACACTATATTTAATCCGTTATTTTTTAATGGCTGTTTATCAGACACTGGAGAACTTATTATAAAACCGACAAACCTTTTTATTTTAATGACACCTACTGAACAGTTTGTTAAAGCTTTGAAGCTAAATTTAAAAAATCCAAACATAGATTCTGTAACAGTGTTCTCTAATTTTAATGATGATGAACCGGTAACTCACGATAAACTTAAGTACATAAAGTGTTCAAAATATTATGGTCTACAACTATCGGATGTAACCTGTTATTTCAAAGACAACGAGATAAATATATTTACGTACAATACAGTTGTGCTTGATTTTAATTCGATCATATATTCACACTATTTGACAAAAACACAATTTGGCATTTTATCGGCTAAACAATTTGATGGAGATATTCCAGGTGATCCACGCCTTCTTAAAAATGCTTCGTCTTACAATAATGTTAATACAGACTTTAATGGGTTTGTTGTTCCAGGAAAATTACAAGACTGTGATTTATTTTTAGATATGTACGGATCTATAAACTTATTAATTTCATATTTGTCAAACTATGACGTTATAAATCTATCAAAAATCTTACTATCATATTTATTCGAAAAAAGAGTATATGAAGACACATATATTTCAGACAAATTTCCTGTTATATATGCACCTGTTCAACTATATTTTATGGAAGACTTAAATGTTGTCATTCCGCAAGAAGATGTCTTAGAAATATTTAGCAAAGAAATTGTAGATTGTGTCACAATAGAACAACCTGTTACGCCAGAGTTATTGCCTATAGAAGATCAAGAGCTGATAACAAACATAAAAAATAAAATACTTTCAGAAATGTTGTTAAGTTATAAAGTTAAATACGAAAAACAAGCTGAAACTGTCAAACTTCAATGTACAGAACTTTACAACAGCACGAATAAAAAAAATACAAGGGAACTATCTGAGAAGAGAAAGAAAAAACTTCTAGAATTAGAGCTGTTTTTCGAAAAAGAAGAAAAAACCCGTATGGAAGCCTTAGAAATTCAATACGAAAGGGAAAAGGATGAACTATCTCGCAAGTTAAAAGATGCTGAGAGTCTAGCAGAATCTGAACTTGAGAAAAAGATGTCTCTCGGACTTAAAAAAATTGATTTTGAACTACAAAAAAAGTTGGACAGTGAAACATCAAAGGTAGATAAAATTATCGAAGATAGCAAGAATCGTGCCCATCTATCCTTCAAACATGAAATCGAAGTATTTACAAAAAATGCGTATGAGAATTTAGATGAACAAATTAAAGAAATACGCGAACAAAAACTTCAAGAGATTAATCAAGAAACAACTTTAGTTAGTGCTTCTCAGCTACATAAAATTAACGAAGAACATCAAAATGAAAAACGGCGGTTGGATACGCTACTGAAAGAATTTGATGATTTTAAACGTCAAGAAATTGAATCTTTATATCAGACAGAATATCTCGAAAAACTTTCAACTTCTCTTGTTGAAATTAAAACATACGTTGAATCTGTAAAGAAAGAAAAACTAGAACAACTTCATCTAGAATTAAAGAATGAAACCGAAGCAATGTACACGACTTTGCGAACAACAGAAAAGTTTAAGATGAAAGAAACTGAGCACAATGTCAAAGTTTATGAACAAGAATCCATTAAAAAAATTGATTCGTACATTAAAGAATTAACTGTACAACGAATGAAAACAGAAGAACTTCGTATTGACAATGAACTCAGAGCACTAAGAGAATCTAAAAAAAAAGAGATAACAGAAGAAGAAATTGCTAAAATTAAACAAGAATGTTCTGTTAGTAAAGAAGACCTGCTTAAACACGTTCAGTTAGAAGTTGAGATTTTTAAACGTAATGAATATGATAGATGTAAGCTAGATGTGGAAGAAAATATACGTAAATTTCATAATGAAAAGATGGAAGAGCATCAAAAACTTCTTAACGCACAAGAAATTCAACGTAAAGAAGCTCAAGAAGTTGTACTAAATGAAGAAAAAGAAATCAAACTGCGCGAATTAAATGAATTAATGAGTGTAAAACTATCCGAACAATCTACTGAATTACATTCGTATAAAACTGAACAACTAAAGGAGATTTCTCTCTTTTTAGAAAAATTTAAAGAAAATGAGTTAGCTAAGATCGAATTGACTAAGCAAGTACGAGATAATGAATTAAAAGAAAAAAGAATTGAACTAGAAAGGGAGATTGAGAACGAGGTATCTACCAGACGCCAAGGAAAAATTAAAGAAATTAAAACTGAACTAACAAGAGAAAGAAGAAGAATATCTGCTGAACTGGAAAAACAGTTTCAAGAATCGCTTGAAGCAAAAAATAAGGAACAAGAAAAAGAGTACGCTTCTAAGTTAAAAGAAAAATTTGTAATTCTTGAACAGGAAAATGAAACACTTATTGATAAACTATTGAGTTCTTCTAAACGTCAGTATGAAGACTTTCAGGAAGAACTCAAAAAAGAAAAATATCATCTGGAAAAAACGGTAATTGAAGAACACAATAAACAACTCAGAGAGTTGGAAGAAGAATATCAAGATAAGATCGATTTTCATAAATCATTGCTAAAAGACTCTATAAAGGAGGAACGTCAGAAATTATTAGCATCTGAGAAAGATGGTATTGCTAAAGAACTAAGTTTGTACAAAGCGATGCGTTTAACCGAGCTTGAAGAAGGAATTACAAAGGAAACAGAAAAATTTAAAGACGAACGGGTAGTGAGCATTAACCGAGAGATTCTTGCCTATAAAGAAAAAGAGATGGAGGCAATGAACAATGAATTGGCTCAATGGAAACAGACACAAGAAGATCTTCTTAGAAGAAAATTTCAAAGTTTATACAGCGATCTAAATAGTTTCGAGTAATAACTTATTGGTGTTCTTAATCATTTCAGATAGATCTAAGGGAGTCAGAACTACACTTTTTGTTGGTCGTTCGAATGGATCGGAAATTCCAGTAAATCCTTTTAATGTTCCAGCTCTTGCTTGTTTATACAATCCTTTAACATCACGTTCTTCGCATACGTCTATCGGAGTATCGACAAAAATTTCTGTGTATTTTCCATACTTAGAAATTAATTGTCTATTGTATTCACGGTCTGCTTCATAAGGTGCGATATTTGCTACTAGAACTAGACCACCATGACGTACAATTTCAGAAGCAACATATCCAATTCTTCGGACATTCGTAGATCTATCTTCTTTAGAAAACCCAAGTCCTTTAGAAAGATTTGTTCTGATTTCATCTGCGTCTAACAGAGTAACTTCGCGTGAAGGAAACACTTCTGCTAATTTACCCTTGAACGCATTTGCTAAAGTAGATTTACCAGATCCGGATAATCCTACAAAATAAAAGCAATGTCCTTTTGGTCTTGTATAAAATTCTTTTAATGGTTCCAAAACTTCGGGATAAGAATACCATTCAGGAACGGATTCTCCGGATTCTAGCATTGACCTAAATTTAGTTCCTGAAATATTTTTTACTGTGTGACCTGCTGATTCAGAAAGAGTCTTATATTGTTGAACATCTTCACAATATACAACTTCTTCAGATGTAACAATTTTAATTCCAATAGAATCTTCAAGAGATTTTGCTAAGAGTTGAGCATCTAGAGGACCATAGAATGAAGAACCGTCTTTCTTTTTATAGGATGGACCTGCGTGATCTCTACCTACAATGAAATGTGTACAACCGTAATTTTTTCTGATCGTGGCATGCCATACAGCTTCACGAGGTCCTGCCATACGCATACTTAGAGTCAGAATAGATAAGGTAGCATTACCCAAATATTTCAAAGTTTGTTTATAACATGCCATTCGGACCGGAAATGGAATATCACATTCTTGAGTGACACCTTCTACCGGATGAAGAAGTACCGGTAGGTCTACAGCAGATTTACGGATTAATTCAATGTGAGAACGGTGTAAAGGATTACGAGTTTGAAATCCAATAAATGAACCTAGTTGACGTACTTCGGCAGGTGTACGACGATATTCTTGAAAAGATAAATGTGTAATCGGTGTTTGCTTCACAAGTCTTCCAGAAACATACCATTTTCCTTTAGTTTTTTGATATTTGATGTAGGGATGAGTATCATCTGTACAACCAAATACAGCTTGCCATTCTGCTTCCAAATCAGGTTTCCAGCATTCACGAACATCTAGAATAGCATGTACTAATCCAGTCACATCTTTCAGGGTTAATAAAGATCCTACTTGAACTTCTGATTCAACAGCACATACAATAGGAATTGGATAGGATGCGGGATCATCAAGACATTTACGATATTCGTCTTGATTCATATATTCAGTTAATGGAGCAAACGAGCCATTAAATAAACATTCCAAATCACACTTTTCACGTTCATCCAGAACTTTAGTCATTGGTATAGTATACTCCCAGAAAAAAGAACCTTTAGTTTAACCTATCCTTTTATAATTCCTTGAACTCGTAGATCTAATCCTTTCATAGTTTCTAAATATTCTGGAGTTTCGCACGGTTGGAGTTCTGATACTCTTGGCATTACCGTAAATTGACTACATGTTCCTTTAGGAATACCTAAATAATCATCAATAGTATCAGATGTACAGATTTGTTCATAGTGAATAAAAAACACATTTGGAACTTTTTTCCATTCACGCATATGAACCAAACAACCTACAGGTTCCCTATTTTCTTCTACAACAAGTTTTGTATACGCTTCAAAATCTTCAAAGTTTGCCGGAAGATCTTTAGAATGTTTAATACCTTTTAATTTATGTTCGTGGATTGATGCGATTGTTGTATTTCCCGCTTTTCTTCGAAATAATGAACGCATAGTCTTATCCATGTCTCCATAAATGTATATGATTCGTGATGGAAGATCTTCTATTTTTGATGGAATAGTATGTTTTAATCCATCTAGATCTCTGGAACAGTTTGTAGGAATATATTTACTAATAAATTCCATGAAAGTAGTTGTTGCTGATCCACCGTGCGAAACAACTTGAAGTCTTTTATTATTATTTGTTGTTACAGTCGAATAGCTGTCTATGAGAGTTTTTAATCTGTTATAAGTATCATCACTTATTTTCTTTTTAACATATTTACCAAATGATACCAAATAATTATCGATAGCAGTATCAATAGTATTATCGTCGATAGTGTTTGAACTAATAAACTTTGCTATTTTTTTCAACTGAACCCTCGAGTCATATACTAGTGAATCAAAATCAACAAATAAACAGTTTTCATTGTTTTTATTTTTCTCAATATCATTGTGAAAATTCTCACAGGATTTTAGATAATTCTTGAAATCTAATACAGATAAATAGTCAAAATAATCTTTGTCTGAAGGCAATGTACATGCCATATGATCAGTTTCTGTAAGTTTTTCTGTTTGATGGACAATTTTTACACTGTACATAAGTCTGACAATGGCATCAAGTTGTTCTACCTTATCTTTTCTATACAGAAATAAACATTTTTTTATACCCGTGAAATCAAACCCATTTCCGCCACATTCATGTTGTAAATGTATTTCAGTTTTGTAACATTCACGTGTTCGTTCAAGCATGGCACATCCGCAAAATTTTAAGTTTAACGTTCTTAAAAATTTTACAACAATATGACGGCCACTTCTTCTTATTGAATATATACACATATCTACCATATTGTTATATTTGATACTAACATAAGGTTTTATTTGTTAAGAATTATCTCTCTCTCTTGGATTTCCTTATCAGACAAGCCACCGTACGACCATGTAAATCTAACTAAGGGTGGTCTTGTGATATTTATTAATGGCAAATATGCTGTAGAATTAAATTTTAGAATAAATGCAGCGTAAGCATTAAATTCACTAATTAATGTCATATTATACTTGAAAAGTACATCAAAAACATCTTTTGCTCCATGTCTAGATTTTATATACTCAATAAATTTCAATGTATCTGTTCGTTCAAATACGAATGGAATACATAACATACCTTCATATTGAGGTTCAAATCCTAAAAGTTCTTGGGTTGGGGCTTTCCAACATATAGCTCGATCAGCAAGTTCCCAGCTACGATAGTTCCAGAACCATTTTCCATCTTTATCTTTAAATGATTCAGGAGTAACATAATCGCTAAACATTAGATCAGAATCTAATATTAGTATCGAATCGGCATCTGTGAACTCAGTCCAGTTTAGTTTTACGACCTGTTGCCAAACATAACCGGAAGGTTGTTGCATTCTTGGAGGCCACTTGGTAGGAACATCCTTATAGAATAATTTAACTGGCATAATATCTAAAATTTCTTGAGGGATTTTGTGACCATCATTATCAGACACTAGTACAACATCTCGAAATCCGGATGCAAACTTTTTTATACTTCGGATGCAATAGATTAACCACATAAAATCCTTGTGGTACGTTTTGATGAATATATCCGTACAGGCCATTACTTTACATTAAGACTAAATAATGCTATAATTACCGAATAAAAACGTAGTCACAATGTGATAGTTTATAATAATTTTTGTAGTTTAGCTCGTATAGTAAGTTTAAGATGTCTGTTCTGCTAGGCGATGTATCATGAATTTCTATTGCTAACACTGGATTGTATTTTTTTATTGTGTTTAGCATTCCTTTAATACATTGATACTCATGACCTTCCACATCAATTTTTATATATCCAATATTTTCTAGATTTAATGAATCAATATGTTTACACTCTATCTTTAGAAGTTTTTTAGCTTGGTTGCTAGAATCACAAATTCTAAATGCGCCTTGATTTTCTTTAGAATCGTAAAACGCATTCATATAAAAAATATCATCCTTATCCGATCCACCAAAGTTAAATGCCATAACATTGCTGGACTTGTTTAATTTTATATTTTCAGTTAATATATCATAAATCATTTTCTGGGGTTCAAAGGAGTATACAATTCCGGTCGTATATGTCGAATAAATTATAGAATGAGTACCGATATTAGCACCCAAATCAAGTATATTTTTAGAAGGATCTATAAATTGTTTAACAAACGACAAAAAAAATTTTTCGTATAATTGATTATTTCTCAGAGCATCTGAAACACAGGTATCGTTCTTATGGATTACAAATACAAATTTATTAACAACCACATACTCCCAATCCGGATTTGTTATCTGTGGAATGCTACTATCTCTAGTATTGAGAAGAGGTTTAGTATAAAATTCATGATGTAGTTTATTCATCTCTGTTTGCGTTTTTAAAAGATTCATATGTTCCATTTTATATCAAAATAAATAAGATTTTTTGTAAATTATTACCGTAAATTATTAAAGAAGTCATATATAAGTTTAGCATTTTCATATGTTTGTAAATGTGAAGGATCTACCATCGAGATTAGATCTTTATCATTAAAGAGTGAATCGTCTCGAATAGTAACTTTATATGTTAACCCAAATGTTTCTACATCAAGATTAAATATTGGTGTATCTCCCCCACCCAAAAAATTAACCTTAATACACTTTTCAATATCTTCAAAAGCTACACTGATTCCCAGATGTTCGCATAATTCTACGAATAATACCAATAAAAGAATAACTGATGGATGACCTGGGGAGTGAAATAATTGTAAATCCTGAAAGTGTAATTCTATGAAGGATTTAGTTTTATGAAAATTAAATAATTCACATTTCGTAAACAGAATTTGTTTGGAATTGTTATAATTTTTGAGTAATTCCTCTCCAGTACACGGTTTATGAGATTTGTGAAATAAATCGTGTGAAAGATAATGTAATTCTAAATTCGGAATCAAACAAAACTTAGTTCTATCGAAATCCACATTAAATGTCTTGTAAAATCCATCTTCACGAGTTTTATCAATGGTGTTAAAAGGAACAATTCTTGCTATATTTTCTGCCACAATTATATCGGCCTTTTGTACAATATCTTTAATTATTTCGTGATCAGGTATAGGCCCATTGGCTGAGATGAATGTAATTACATAAATCATGTATATATTATAATCAGTAAGTTGACTAAAATACCACGCAAATGCTGATCCTCTACATGCTGAAACTATCAAAAGATTCTTGCTCGATGCATTGTTTTCGTAAATTAAAAACTTATTTTCTGTATTTAATCTGTTTATCTCTCTAATTAATTTTGCCTTATGTGCCATTATAATATATTAATGTTAATAATCTCACCGATCAGAACAACTCTCTGACGAAATACGTTAAACACTTCTGATAAACTCCCAGTGTAAATATTCACAAATCTTCTCCCAAATTTGATCGTGAGAAATCAGACGATCTCTAGACTTTAGGAGAGGAAAGTATACTTTATATTCATCTAATTCTAAAAGCTCAAAAAACTTGTATAAGATGTAGGAATAAGATAAGAAATTAGTACGATCATTAGGGCAATAAAGAAGAAATGGGGCCTGTATTTCATTAAACATGGTACGTATTTTCTCTTCAATCTCCGGGGTGATTGTGGGCGGTGGGTTCCCATTGAGTCGAGATAAGATGTGGGCGGCATTAAATTAAAAACGAATCTACTGTTTAACTTCTAGTTTTGTAATTAATGGGATGTATTTATAGAATTTTAAACAAAACAAATGGAAAATCATATATAGGTCAAACTGTTTACGATAGTCCACAAAAGAGATGGAATGTACATAAAAATATTTACAAGCAGGAAAAACACCAAGAATATCTTTATCGCGCAATGCGTAAACATGGTTTTGAAAACTTCGAATTTAGCATAATATGTATATGTAAAAAAGATGAACTTTCTGAACTTGAATGTAAATATATCAAAGACTACAATTCGCTTGGAAAAAATGGTTATAATATGACATCTGGAGGAGAAGGTAGACGAGATTGTAAATTATCAGAAGAAACTAAGAGGAAGATTTCTCTTGCTGGAAAGGGTAGAGTTCCATCAGAAGAAACGCGTAAGAAATTATCTATGGCAGGTGTTGGTCGTAAATTAACAGAAGAGGCAAAATTAAAAATGAAAGAAACTGTATCAAGGAAGCCTAAGCCAGAAAAATTTATCAAGGTAAAACTCCCCCCTTCTGTAAGAATTATAAAAGACTCAACTAGGGAAAAATTAAGAAACAATATGCTTGGAAAGCCAAAAAGTGCAGAACATATTGCAAATGTAAAAAAAGCCAAACGAAAACTTTCGGAAGAAGATGTTCTATATATACGCGATAATCCAGAAAAACTTCAAGGCAAGGATCTAGCATTGAAGTTTAATTTAAGTAGGACTTCTATATCGCGAATTATTAATAAGAAACGGTATATCTAGACACTTCTGATAAACTCCCAGTGTAAATATTCACAAATCTTCTCCCAAATTTGGTCATGAGAAATCAAACGGTCACGAGATTTTAGCAGGGGAAAATATACCTTGTACTCATCTAATTCTAAAAGTTCAAAGAATTTATAGAGAATATACGAATAGGATAAAAAGTTTGTTCTATCATTTGGACAGTATAATAAGAATGGTGCTTGAATTTCATTGAACATAGTTCTAATCTTTTCTTCAATCTCGGGAGTTATTGTAGGAGGAGGGTTCCCATTTAATCGACTCAAAATATGCGCTGCGTGCTCGTAGTATTTACTGCGATTCAATTTTTTCAAGATTTCACGTACATCTTTTTCGCAAAGATCAGCTACGTTTTTAATACGGCGTTTCCGAATTTCCAGAACAACTTCATTCATCAAGTCTTCGGGAATTATGGTAGATTCTTTTGCTTGGAATTGATTCAGAATTTCGTTCAGATGATTAATTTTTTTGTACGCATAATTATTTCTTTCTTTTGGAGGATCTTTGAATCCGGTGAAATCAGAAACAACCATCATATATTCTTCAGATCCACAACCGGGACAAACTAGAATTCCTTCAGATAAATTCTCTTCACGAGCTATGTTACAAGATGTACAATGTTCAGATTCCATACAGACTTTTTCAGATCCTGTAAACAATTTCATTCTGGATAGATATTCATCAAATACTTGTTTGCGTGTAGGTCCACCTGAAGTTTGTTGAATTACATATTTCATAAAAGTATTTGATTCATTTGTTGTGGGAGCTGAATGTGTTTCTGTTTGATCGTAATATTTTAAGAATATATCTGTATTCTTTGAAAAATATGTTGAAACAGATTCGTCTAAAAGTTTTTCTTTTAATTTTTGAATTTCAGTATAATTTCGGACACATTCCAAAGTATCTGTTGACGTAGAAGATTCCAAGATTCTCAACTGTTGTTCTAGAGACTTTTTATCTGTTTCTGAATCTTTTAAAGAAGACAACATTGATTGATGTACAGAATCCAATGTTCCTCCCAAACTATCTTGCTTAACTTCACGAGAACGTTTAACACGAAACGTATCGCTCATTTTATCTATCTAAAAAAGTATTCATTAAATAGCTTGAAGCAAAAACAGAATTCCTACCGCAACAATTATTGGGGTTGCTGAATCATCTTCGAACGATTCTACATTTTTGCATACAGAAGGATCAACTTTTTGACATAAGTCAGGATCGTAATCTGGAGATAGAGTTGTGTTCAAAAATCCGTTAGATAACCCAGAACTTACAGGACAAGAGTAACATTCGCATGTAGGCACTGAGTCTGCTGATAAAGAATTGAACAGAGATACTGGATTCAGACCTTCAACATCTTGAATCATTCCGGGAATCAGACCATTAAAATCTGATGCTAATCCGCCAAGATCACGACGCATCGATTCAGGTAAAGCTTCTGCCGCATCAGTAACATTATTTACATAATTTGATCGTGATTGAGAAGATCCATCAGGAGCTGTACATGTTCCACCGGTCTTTACAAAGAACCGATTTCCCATAGCAGGACCACTGATCAGATATTGAACATAAGTTACAATTCCATCAATATTTCTTGCGATTTGAGACATTGAACCATCAGAACCAACTCCCAAAGCTGAAGGACTTTGAATATTATCTACATAACTGTAAGACGGTCCCATTACAGAAGTTCCAGTACCCCCTGCTACTGAAGACCATACAGAGTTATCCATTATTTAAGAACTCGGAAACATCTTTGAGGAATTTGGTATTCTGGTATAGACACGGTCTTTGCTTTAATGTAGACAGAATAGTGTCTTTTAATTGAAATCCAAAATTTTGACATACGTATGTCAACGCCAGGAACCCACTGCGATTTATTCCCATCTGACAATGAACGAATATTCTCTTTGAAAAATGATCTCGCAAATAAGAATCCATCACATCTTTAAATTGAGGATACCAATCGATAATACTGACAGTTTCAGAATCTACAGCTTTCAAACACGTATATTTATTCGGAAATTGTTCTTGAAACCATTGCGGAGAATTTTCAGGAAATGCGCAATTGATTACATGAGTTATATTATTTTTTTCTACAAAGTATGGTGTTAACATAGAACCAGGTCCAACAATAATTGTCGGATGAAATAATGCAGGAGGATCCATCAAAGCCCCTCTTGAATTACAGTTAAATAGTTTGATTACATTCATTTAATTTGTCTTCCTACTTTTTCTTCTACGATGCTTACGTTCGTAGTCTTACGCTTTTTACTACGTCTTCCAAATCCAGCATATCCACGTACTAAGTCAGCTGGCCCGCGTCCGGGACTTCCCGATTGACCTGTCATTGCACCATATACTTGTCCAACAGCTGTTGCCGAAGCCTGTAATGGATAAAATTCATATTCTACTCCATATTCTCCTCCATACCGTTTCTGCATTCCATATGCTCCAACCGGATCGCCAACCACGGTAAATGATACCATTTTCTTAATTTTATTCCATGTTGATGTATCATCATTTTTTAAAATAAGTGTTACATTGCCATTAAAACTACCATTAGCACTTCTAGCAGTATATTGACTGCCTTGTACTAATTGATCATACGGAACTGCCATTTAGAATATAGTGTGAAAAACAGCTGTGAATATGTAGGATAAAACAACTGCGGCCAGACCAAGAACTGCCGCACCGGTATATGAAACTACGCCACCTGATGTGTACGTGTGAGGAATATGTTGAAGAAGTAATGTTCTTGGAGTTGACATTGAAATAGTGAACGCGGCCAAGAAATAGGAAATGTATCCTAAGAGACCTCGAACAGAATAGCGCAAAATATTGAATTGGGGAGTGAAGTCGGGAGCTGGTTTAGTTTGCTGAGGAATTGGTGTACTAAACGGATCACCTCCGCCCGTAGTCATCGGAGCAAATTGTTGTACAGGAGCATTTCCAATAAGGTCCGATAAATCCGTAGAGTCCATTTATTTAGAAGGAGATAAATCACATGCCGTATCCTCCACGCGATAAGTTACGCATCGTCCATCGGCCTTGACTACTTGTCCTTCGATATCTTGCGGGCTCATAGCTAACATTTTCTGCCATCGAATAGGACGATGAAATAACATTACTGATAAACCGATGCCGACCAAAAAAGAAAAGAAAAATTCAGATCTTGGATTATGCAAGATGTTTCGAATCATTTATTACACCTAAAGAAATAGCATTCGAAGTACATTCTGTTTCTTCAGATACTATACGTACACAACCACCTTTTTGAGTTCTGAATGTAGATACACCCGGTGTTGGTAATGCTGGTACAACTCTGAATGGCGGATCAAAAATAGATACAATAAATAACCCAACAATAAATCCACCGAATACCCACATAAGGGATAACATTTATTAAATACGTCCGAAATCTATTACACGTCCTTGCGATCCCGGATTTCCTCCATCCAACGCAGGATAGTTATCTCCCGGAAATCCACCGTCAATGCTTGTTACTATAAGAACTGGACAACTACAAGGTGGATTAGGAATGTAGGTAAGCTGATTCAGAACAGGAATACAAGGAATCACGCCCTGAATTAAATCTACAGAAACTTGATGATTTCTATACTGAACCTTAGAGGCTTTTGCGAGAGTAAGAACTCTGCGTTGATTGATGTATGCTGAAGCTGACATTACTTCTTTAGTTTTCGCTTAGGTTTAATTGTAGGTTGTGGACCAGCTTTCAATTCATTAAAACGCTGACGTGCTTGTTCGATGCTCAAACCCCTGTACACTACTTCCAGTTTCAGTTTGAGGAAGTTGTCCATATTGTACTCCTGAAGGTACATTTTTTACAGCGTTCATCCATGGTGTAGACTTATAATCAATAAACTCAGGTGCTGGAGGCGGATTTGGATTATACGATGAATACAAGAAAAAAAAGAATCCACCCACAACTAGAACTAAAGATACTAAGTTAAACCCTAGAGAAAACCACGAATCTCTGATCTGTCCAGATCTAATCAAATTATTTTCTAGACGTAGTTGAGACGTTTCTTCAACTAAATTAAACATCTTGCTATGTAGTAAGTGAATAAAATGATCCCAGCAACCGTATTGCTCGGGAGTATGGCTGCCGGTGGCTTAGGTCTCTACCTAAGAGGATCTACCGGCCCATCTGAACTAGAAAAAACTGTAGATGATTCTGTTTCTGCTGTTACTGAGCAAGTTTCTGCTGCAACGCAACAAGTTTCTGCTGCAACGCAACAAGTCACAGAAAGTGTTTCTGATTTTGTACAGAAAGATAATAATGCAGAACCCGTAGCTGTACCAAAACCCTTACCTGCGGAACCCGTGGAACCAGTACCTGTGGAACCCGTAGAACAACCCGTGGAACAAGAACCGGTGGAACCCGAACAACCTGTAGAAGCAGAAGATAATCCTACAGGTGGACAACGTGGTGGTTACGGACGTCCTACATGGGCTCCATTGAATTCAGGATCTTCTTTAATGCAAGCTTTAGGTGTACAACCCGGATCAACTGCTGGAAATCTTCTTGCTACAGCTACTGGCTCAAAAACTCCTCAACAGATTCAACAGGAATTAGTTACTACTGAACAACAAATTAGAGCATTAATAACTCAACAATTTCAAACAAATGAAACATATACCGAAGAATTGAACAAATTTAATGGAGATGTTGGTACTACAGGTATTCGACAAGACTATCTTGAACTTGTTGGTCAAGTTTCCTACTGGAAATTTATGGAAAAACTGAGCAGTGATAAGTTAAGATCATTTAATGGTGTTCCAGAACCCGCTGCAGCAACTACTACAAACTTACAAGCGGAATTTGACAAAGAATTTAAAAAAACTGAAGAAGTTGGCTCAGCACCTAAAAAAGAGTTTAAGGTCTGGCTGAAAGACAGTATTGAAAAGGTTAACGGAAGAAAAAAAAAGAATTTTAGAGGAGAGAAACTACCTGCGACTGAAGCAGAGTACCAAAAATGGTACGCTGATCTTAAAACTAAGGCTGCGACTGGAACGGCAACAGGAAGTACCACACGTATGACAGAAACCGAATATACTGCAGAATTAAAAAAAGAGATCGATGCTGCCAAAAAGAAAGAAGATTTTATCTTTAAAGAATCCATGAAAAAATCTGAATATGATGAATCTGTGGCAAAATTAACTGAATTGCGCTCTAAACGTTCCGAACTTTCGACCAAACTCAAAGAACTTAATGAAACCAAAAGACTTCTCTTAGAAGAACTTTCTGCGTACAAGGTTCCTCAATCTTCATGGGATAAAACAAAACAACCTGAAGCTAGATCAACTGTACCTACAGGTGAAGAACTCAATAAACTACTGGTTGAATATAAAGCAAAACAAGAAGAGATCAAACAAAAACAAGTCCAGATTGACGAGGAATTATCGTTGAAACTTCAATCTGATGGTACATTATCTGACGCTACCACATATAACTCATTAAAGGGAGAATTGACTACCTTGAAAGACAACTTAAAGAATATTATTGCTAAAATTGAAGGAAGGTCGGAAGATCAAACTAGACAAATCAGAGCTCTAAATGAACTTGATATTTTTATTAAACAATTGAAAGAACAGAAAGTTAAGGCTGTTACTGTATTCGATAATCCTGACTTTCGCAAGGTCTTTGATATGTTAACTGTAATGTCGTTGGACCCAGACGCAAAATCGTTCGTTGTAAATCTGGACAAATACTCTAACTTTTTTGTTACTACAAAAGGGTTTTCTGCGTACAACGGAGAAGTTCTAGATAAAGTATTATATTTTTTTAAGAATTATACGCAATTAATTTCAAACCCAGAATCTCAAAAACTTATAACTAATTTTGCTACTAAATTTGGCTCAACTGTAGGACAAGTTGATGATAATATTAACAATGCAAAAACATTTTTGGAAAATTCTGGAGATACAACTACCGACGAATTTAAGAAATTAGATGATACACAGCGAAGAATCCTAGAAGGACGTTCTACTGCTTGGCATACATTTTTTACGGATTCTGATACGTTGAAAGCTATTCCTAAGGCATTCTCCAGTGTTTTATTCAAAACAGAATTAGATAAACTGGTAAAACTAGAAAGTGTAATCAAACGCAGAATCTTAGATAAGATGGATAAGACTAAATTCGAGACAGCATCTACCGGAGAATCATGGTATACTAGGTACATTCCAGATGTTTTGGCGTGGTTTAAATCAAAACCCGCAGATAGAAAACAATTCCTACTTGCATTCTGTAAAAAATTTAAAGAGGAAAATATTCAAAAAATAGAGCGTTTTGATAAAGAATTTGAAAAATATGAAAAATTAATCACCGAAAAGGCAACCAAGGGTATAAACGGTTCTCTATTAACCATGTCCGATGCAATCAGTGAACTTGAAACAATTATACCGAAAACAGAGAAAGAAAGAGATAGGCGTCTAGACCCAAAACTAAAACGTAGAATTCAAGCTGATATAGATGATTATACACAACGTAAAGTTAGACTAGAAACAAACTTAAATTCTTACAAGAATGAACGTAAATCTTCTATGCAATTAAAAGAGATAAATAAAGATCTTATTGCAAAATTAGACTTGTTAAAAGATGATGAAAACTGTTTGAAAAATGCTGAAGCAGTGTTGAAAGATATACGTCTGTTAAATAGATGTGATGAGATTTTTCAGCGTATACTAGCTGAACAGAAAGATATACTAAAGGATCTACCAAAATTAGAACAATATTTGCGTAGTGCTTTAAGACAGCAGGGAGATTTTTCTCCCGCTGAAATTGAAGATTGTATTAAACGAAAATTAAAACAATATAAAGTTCTACCAAGTCCAAAGTGTAATGCGATTGTACGAAACTGGTTAAATAGAATAGGAGACCCAACTAAAATAACTATAGATGAAATTTCTTGGTTGACAAAGAAAGGAGTAACTGATGAAGAATTAAAACAATGTGTAGAGTTTTTCAACTCTAAAGGAGAGAATATTGTTCTCCCTCCCGAACCATGGGGTGCTCCAAAACTTCCCGGACTTACACCAATTGTTATTACACCAGGTTCTGTAACGGATACATCAATTACACTTTCTTGGACTGGTGCTGATGGGGCAGAGTTTACTTTAGATGATGGAACGAAAGTAACGAAAGTAACAAGTCCCCATACAATTAATGGATTAAATCCCAATACAGAATACACATATAAAATTATTGGAACATTGGGCAAAGACACTGTGGAGTCTACTATAGTAGTAAAAACTGATCCAGCACCTGTACCAGTAAAAGATGCCGGAACAGAGACAAACAGATTAGGAGTATGTCTTGAAAAGGTTGGAGACTTATTTTTATGGAATGGTAATACGTACATGGTAGATTCTGTTATTGAAAAAGATCTTACCATTGACTGTATAACTAAATGTACGGCACTTCTTGGAACGGAAAAGTATACGGTAGAACTGGTTAACAATATTATCACAAAATTTGAAAAAGTTGGTCCGATTTTAAACCGCTATGTAGACTTAGTTACAAAACTTCCTAAAGCAGTAGGTACATCTCTTGAAAAGTGGAGAGTATACGATACACTAGGTGACGGAAATTGTTTAATTCACGCATTTGTACAAGCAACTAATCCAACCTATAATGGTAAAACTACTGCGGAAAAGTTAGACTTTGTTAAAGATTTAAGATCAAAGCTTGCAGTGACAACAAAAAGCGATGGAACACCATATTTTCGCTCGAACCGCATTAAGACTGACGGCGAATGGTTATATACTGAAGATTTAGACGATTTACTTAATCTTGTACAGACGCAGACTTCAAACAAAAAATTAGTAGCGTTAATTTTTGATGCGAGTAAAAGTACTGCAACAGCAAATAATCCTTTAGGGTTATCACTTTCTTTAGGATCTTATAAATTGAATACTATTCCGGCTGATACAGATATAATTTTCATTCATGCAAATGCTACTCATTTTTCCTCAATTTCAGATGATCAAGGAAACTTTATTATGAAATATTCTGAAGCTATTAAGATACCCGAATTAAAACGAGCATTGAGTCCAAGTCTTTTTCCAACTATGGAATTCGAAAAATTTAAAGATGTAATAGAGATTGTAAAAAGTGGAGGTGGAATTATAAGTAGTGTCAAATACGAAGGAAGAGATTATGTATTTAAGGATTTAAGATATCAGAAATCTCCGACAGGAGAACTACAGCCAAACGCCGGCGACTGGGAGAAAATCCTAGAAGATATTGAGAGTGATCCCGTTTACACTAACATGAAAAATGATAAAAATACTCACCTAATTTCACCCTTATTTTTAGTGCTTGATCGTTCTGGCAACAAAATTGGATATACTATGAAGTTTTTAGATAAATCGTACGTCTCACTATCAACTATTTTACAAAAACTCCTTACTGAGCAACAATTGAAAGAAATTATAAAAGAGCTGATGCTTGCTTACAAAGAATTAAAAAATTCTGGAACAATGGCTTGTCCCGACCATGCTAATAATATTATGATTTCTAATTTTGGTAAGCCGAATCAACATACTGTAATTATTGATTTAGATGATACTGTAATAAAATGTAAAGCTAACACAGAACAAGATGCTCTTAATGGTCTTGGTTTGATTTTTGATGGTTATAATACACCAAATGTAAACCTACCAGATTCATTCAAATGGTTATTTAATTTACGGGGAAATGACAAAATATTAAACCCCGGTATAAATACGTTTGATGACCTAGAAAAATTAGCTTCTACTGCTGTTTCACCGCCT
>Ga0214923_10000936_pt1 | contig 42716 bp, 42 predicted proteins | sample LL1510_MetaG_FD_177993 | JGI IMG/M metagenome (GOLD analysis project Ga0214923, IMG submission 177993) | Freshwater microbial communities from Lake Lanier, Atlanta, Georgia, United States - LL-1510 | ecosystem: Environmental > Aquatic > Freshwater > Lake | place: USA: Georgia | collected... | reverse complement strand
CCTTAGGAGGGAGTACCCGTAGGGGGAGGGTGGATAAAACACAAACTATAACCCAATCCACCTCCGGCCACTCCCGTATAAATACGACAGTGACCACCTCCTCCAAAGGAGGACAATTACTATCCAATTTACTATTATTAGTCTAGTAATATATAATTCCTTTTGTCGACGATTACCTCATCTCATACAAAAATTTGCTATTTTGCTTATTTTATAATATAATGATTTCATATACTTTTATATTTATGAATTCAGTGTTAAAACAAAAAAAATCTAATCGTCAAAGCTTTAGAGATAAATTGCATTCTGATAATGCAGTTGACCTTAATTTAGCGGTAATTCACAAAAAAGAAGACGAAATGAATACCCAAAGATTGGCTGACAATCTTGGTATGGCTTATCTAAATTTACAATTTATTCCTATTAATCCCGATGCTTTGAAAATACTAACCAAAGAACAAGCTCAAAAAGCTCAAATGATTATTTTTCAAAGATCTGGGCTGCATCTCAAAATAGCTGTGCAGGATATATCTAATGCTTTTACTAAGACTATTTTACAAAAATTATATCAAAGTAAATATGAATTAGATATATATTTAGTATCAAAATACAGTTTAGAAAAGGGTTATAATAATTATAAATTTTTGCATGAGAGAAGTAAGGTGGTTAAGGATAAACTAGTGATTCCTTCTGTAATATTGGAGGATATGAGTCAGGGAGTGGTGGCTTTGGATGATTTTGCTAATAAAATTAACTCTGTTGATACTTCTGAATTAATTCAAATAATTTGTGCTGGAGCTATTACCTCTCTTGCCAGTGATATTCATATAGAGCCTAAAGGCGATATTACAAGGCTTAGATATCGTATAGATGGAGTTTTGCAAGACATTCTGAACTTTGATAATGAATTTTATAAATTACTAATCTCAAGAATAAAAAATTTAGCTTCTCTTGTATTAAATATTAAAAGCACATCACAGGATGGTAGATTTAGTATTCTTATACAAGAAGAAAATGGAAATATTAAAAAATCTATTGATGTGAGAGTCTCTATACTGCCAAGTAAAACTGGAGAGATTATTGTAATGAGATTACTTAATACAGAAATACATAATCTAGATATTTATAGTTTTGGGATTAGAGAAGCTTTTTTGGATATTATAGTGAGAAATCTAGACAAACCACAAGGTATGATTATGCTATCTGGACCTACTGGCTCTGGGAAGACAACTAGCCTGTATTCTTTTCTTAATTATGTAAATCGTACTGAGACCAATATCATTACTATTGAGGATCCAATAGAATATAGACTACAAAATATCAATCAAACTCAGGTGGATAATAAAAAGGGTTATACCTTTGCCAATGGTCTTAAAGCTATTGTCAGACAAGATCCTGATGTAATTATGGTTGGGGAGATTAGAGATAATGATACTGCGAATATATCTGTAAATGCTGCCATTACTGGACATCTTGTATTCTCTACTATTCACACTAATGATTCGGTTGGGATAGTAACTCGTCTCAAGGAATTTGGGACAAATCCTCAATTAATCATCTCTGCTATGAATCTTTTTGTAGCTCAGAGATTGGTCAGAAAACTATGTGATTGTAAAGAAGAGTATATCCCAGAAGAGCAAGAGCTAGATTCTATCAAAAAAGCCTTAGCTATAATATCTCCCAAATCTGGACTTACTATACCACAAGAAATCAAAAGACTATATCGGCCTAAGGGTTGTGTTAAATGTTATGGAATTGGATATAAAGGTAGATTTGCTTTGTATGAGTTATTTGAGGCTAAGGATAATATTAGAGAGTTGATTATAAATGATATCCCGGAATTCAAAATATTCCGTAAAGCGGTTGAAAATGGTATGGTGACTTTATTTCAAGATGGAATTTTGCATGCGATTGATGGTGAGACTTCAATTGCTGAGGTCTTATCTGTATCGGGAGACATATCTTATATAGATGAAATTTATGAATCTACTTTGACTTCTGCTCTGTCTCGTGGAATTCATATCAAAAAATCTAATCCTACCTTGCCTGAACTTAAAAATATCTCAGAGGCTATGCCTATTCTGGAGCAGTTAACTGCTATTACTAATACTGCATTACTGAAAAGAGCTACTGATATTCATCTTGAACCTGATATGGTTGATTTGATTATTAGATTTAGAATTGATGGTGTCTTGTATGAGGAGGCTCGTGTACCAAAATCCCTATACCCTCAAATTTTAACTCAAATTAAAATTTTCACAGGACTACCTCTTGATATTGCTAATAAAATTCAAGAAGGAAGATTTACTATTTTTGCTGATAAAAACTTTGATGTGAGAGTCTCTATTATTCCCGGAGGTTATGGGCAAACCATCGTACTTAGAATACTAAGGTCAGATATTGCTAAGCTCAAATTGCAAGACTTAGGTATGGATGAATATAATATTAATCTTATACAAGAGCAATTACAAGCTACTACCGGACTTATTTTGGTTACAGGACCTACTAGTGCTGGGAAATCTACTACTCTATACGCTACTCTTAATACTCTCAATCAGCCTGGGGTAAAGATTATTACTATTGAAGATCCGATTGAATATAAATTATCTGGTATTTTACAAACTAGCATTAATGAAGAGACTGGATATAGTTTTCCTAATGCTATTAGAGCCCTACTGAGACAAAATCCTAATATTGTCTTAATCGGAGAGATAAGAGATACTGAAACTGCCAAAGTTGCTATGCAAACAGCAGCTACAGGACATCTTTTGTTATCCACTCTACATACAAATGATGCAGCCTCTGCTATTTTGAGATTATATGATTTGGGTATTGGTTTATCTGAGATAGCTACTTTTGTGAATGTGACTATAGCTCAGAGAATTATAAGAAAAATTGACACTAAAACTGCTACTACTATTAATCTATCCCAAAAGCAAAAAGATATTATTAAATCTAAATTACCAGATAGATATCATAGTCTAATTCACGATACTATTCTAGAGGCTAATGCTAGCCCCGATCATCCAAATGGCTATTATGGTATCACAGCTATTTTTGAAGTTTTGGTATTGACCCCTAAAGTAAAAGAAACTATTATCAATCAGGCCTCAACAGCTAATATCAAAAAACTTGCTATTGAAGAGGGAATGTCAACTTTGGAAGTTTCTGGTATTCTAAAAGTATTAGACCATACTACTGACTTTGCCGAATTGGAAAGAGTATTGGGAATCAAAGTATTATAATCTTATGGAGCAGATAATTTCAAAATCTAGTGTAGAAACTCAAGCAATAGCTAAGAATATTGCTCAAGAAATCATCGCTAACCAAAGAGCTAATGTTGTATTATTGGAAGGAGAATTGGGAGGAGGTAAAACAACTTTTAGCCAAGGTTTTTTATCTAGTCTAGGAGTAACTCAAGCCGTGACCAGCCCTACCTTTGTGATTATGAAGTCTTATTCTATACCCTCATCAGAATATAAAGTGTATCATCTAGACTTATATAGACTGAATCAAGAATGGGAAGTGTTGGATTTGGGTATTATGGATTTGATTTCTAACCCCAATAATATTATGCTAATCGAATGGGCTAGCAAAACTCCCAAATTATGGGAGAGTATACCTCATACCAAGATAAACTTCGAGGTTACTAATGCAAATGAGAGAAATATTAATATTAACCCTTAATCAATATGGCTTATCAATGTACTGTAATTGGAGATATAACTTTAGATAGATTCTTATTATTATCTAATATGGATATATTACCCTCCGATATTAATCCTGGGAATTTTGTAGTGAATTTAGAAATTGGACATAAAATCCCAGTCTCAGAAATGTATGAATATATTGGGGGGAATGCCTATAATGTGACTTATGGTTTGAGTTTACTTGGTACTGATACAGCTTTGGTATCATCTGTAGGGTCAGATGATATATCTCAGTATGTTCTAGAGGCCTTGAGAGAAGCAAATCTCAATACAGAACATATAGTATCAAGTGAGAAATCTGGAATTAATCAATCTACAATTTTATCAGTAAATGGAGAAAGACTAGTTTTCTCTTACCATAAAGATAAAGATTATAATAATTTGAGCTTGCCAGAGACTGAATGGACATATATTGCATCTCTTAGTAAAGGTAGTGAGGACTTTTTCAAACAATTAATGAATAACTCTTTTAATAAACTTGTCTTTAACCCAGGGTCATATATGCTCAAGCATAATCTTGATTTGATCCATCAAATTTTGCCAAAGACAGAAATTTTATTTATAAATAAAGAAGAAACTCAATATATAATAAATTCCACTGATGAGAATATTCCTAATTTAATTAAAGGCTTACATAATATGGGGGTAAAAATTATAGGTCTGACTGACGGTAATAATGGGGCTTATATTAGTGATAAGAACACTATTTTATACCTACCAGCTAGAGTAGTAGAAAAAAGAGAGACTACTGGTGCTGGAGATGCTTTTGCTGCTGGATTCTTAGCTAATTTTATTCAATCTCAAGATATATCTGAGGCTTTAAAATGGGGTATTATACAAAGCTCTTCAGTATTGAGAGAAATAGGGTCAGTCAATGGACTCGTTACTATAGAGGAAATTCTTGAAATAGCCAAAACTTTAGAGCCACAGTCCATATGATATTATTGCCAGAAAAGATATCCCCCACTCATATACCAGAATATTATCAGATTTTAGATTGGGCTTCTCTAATCAAAAAAGACTATCTTAGTCTAGAAAGAATAAGTATCCAAGACAAAAATGGGAATAATATAATCTTTGCCCAAGTTTATATTTATAAGTTGATTGCAAAATATACCCAAATTTATATACCTCGTGGACCAATTGTATACACTCAGGAATTATCACAGTCACAAATTCAGGAATTTTGGCAAGATATCAAGACTATTGCTGCGAAATATAAAGCTGTCTTTACTTTGATTGAACCCGCTCAAAATTTATATCATAATTATAATAGGATTTTAGCCAATAAAACTCACAAAACAAATTTTGAGAGATTACCTCATCAAACTCAAGTCCTAGATTTGAATTTATCTGAGGAGCATTTATTAGAATATATGCACCCCAAAATGAGATATAATATTAAATTAGCTCAAAAAAAGGAGGTCACAATTTCAAGCATTCCCTATACCCATCCTGAATTTGAGAAGTATTTTGATGTTTTTTTTGATCTGATGCAAGAGACAGCTAAAAGAGGAGATTTTGCAATACACCCTAAATCACATTATAGACATTTATTACAAGCCAATTTAGAGAGTATAAAAGTCTCTCTGATGATAGCAGAAGCAGGCGATAATATTCTAGCTACTAATATAATTATGGATACTCCAGAGCAGAGAATTTATTTACACGGGGCTTCTAGTAGCCAAAATCGCAATCTGATGGCTCCCCCACTTTTACAATGGCAGGCTATTTTGGAGGCCAAAAAACTTAGGAAGCAAATCTATGACTTTTGGGGAATATCTGATACCAAGAAGTCTTGGCAGGGAATTTCAAGGTTCAAAAAACAATTTGGTGGCAAAACCATTACCTATCCAAGTAGCCGAATCGCTATTCATAATAGAGTTATATTCATTCTGTATAGCCTATTTCGTAAACTTCGCAATAAATCTATTTGATAATATAGACAAGCTATAGTAAACTATAAATACAAGTATTCTAGCTAATATGATTATATGAAAGCCTCGCTTAAAAAATTCCGCCTCGCAATCATAATCCCTGCTCTAATCCTAGCGGTTTTGGCTATAGCTTCTGGTGCTATAATTTATATTTATAGAGATTTAGTATATCCTAATATCTCTGTACAAGGGTTAGATATTAGCTCTAAAAATCTAAAAGAAGCTTTTGAAATCCTGGATAAAGAAAACAAAATTCTCAGTGCTAAAAATATTATTCTAACTTATGAAGATCAAGAGTATAGTACAACTTTAGATGAATTAGGGATTAAACTCAATACAGATGAGACTTTGATTGAAGCTTATAAAATTAAAAGAGAAGGTAATCTTATAGAGCAAATCCAAAAAGCTTTTCAGCCAATAGATATAAATTGGGTATATGAAAGTAATACCGAAGCTCTAGAATCGGCTCTTGGAGCTAAAGTTAATCCAGCTCTTAACACATTAGCTGATGCTAAATTAGATTATAAAGATAGGCAAATTATAATAATCCCAGAGCAAGCAGGAGAAAGTCTAGATAGTGCTAAAGTTGCACCTGCTATTATGGAGAATATGACAAAAGAAGAAGTAAAATTAGCTATACCACTGAATAAGCAAGCTCCTGCTATTACTACAACTTCTTGGGAAGCCCAAAAATCTGAATTAGATGCTCTAGTGGGCCAACATGATATATTTTTTAATGATACCAATATTACTATCCCTGCTGAGGAAATAGTCACTTGGATTACTATTGATCAAACTACTAAAAAAATTGGAATTTCTCAGGATATTATCAAAGAATACCTTGAATCAGTTCAGAAAAATCTCACTAGTCAGCCCCTCAATGCCAAATTAAGATTTAATCCAGAAAATCAGCAAATAGAAATATTAGAGCCTGGTAAAGAAGGAACCAAATTAATGATGGAAGAGAGCTCTAAACGCATTAAAAACGATATTCTAGCTGGAATTACCAAAACCGAATTATTTGTAGCAGTCACCTCCCCTTTAATTGATGACTCTCAATTTGATGCTTTAGGAGTCAAAACACTACTCGGTAGAGGGGAATCTAATTTCCGAGGGTCTAGTAGGAGTAGAATTAAGAATATTAATGTAGCTGCTAATAAAATCTCAAATACACTTTTGAAACCAGGAGAAGAGTTTTCTTTTGTAAATACTCTCGGGAAAGTCGATGCCCGTAATGGGTATTTACCTGAATTAGTAATCAAAGGTAAAAAAACTATCCCAGAATATGGAGGAGGAATTTGCCAAGTCTCCACTACCCTATTCAGAGCTGCTCTCAATGCTGGACTACCCATTACTGAGAGAAGAGCCCACTCCTATATTGTCAATTACTATGGAAAACCAGGACTTGATGCTACAATTTATCTACCAAAACCTGATTTGAAGTTCAAGAATGATACTAATAATTATATTCTCCTTCAACACTATATTACAGGTACAACTCTGTACTATGAAATTTATGGAACCTCCACTGGCAAGACCGCTAAGACAATAGAGCCGGTAGTACTTGAATCTAGCCCAGATGGGTCAATGAAAACCGTAGCCTATAGAGAAATTTACGAGGGAGATGCGATGATAAAAAGAGATTCCTTCTACTCTACTTATCGCCCACCAAATAAAGTGACCTCCAACCCATTACAATAATTGTCTTATGATTAGACTTTATAATACACCAGCTCGAGCTATAGTCCCGTTCAAGCCAATACATCCAAAGAGAGTCTCTATTTATAGTTGTGGTCCCACAGTATATGATAGGCAACATATTGGAAATTTGAGAAAAGCTCTGTTTGACGACTTACTCAAAAGGACACTACAATTACATAATTATAATGTCTACTCAGTTACTAATATTACTGATGTAGGACACCTTGTAAGTGACGAAGATACCGGCGAGGACAAATTAGAAAAAGGAGCAAAAAGAGAAAACCTCACCGCCCAAGAAGTGGCTCTTAAATATACCAAACTCTGGCAAGAGGATTTAGCTAAACTCAATGTCATAGCCTCCGACCATTACCCCAAAGCTACCGAATATATAAGAGAGCAAATTAATCTTATCAAAAGATTAGAGCGTAAAGGTTATACCTATATTACCAATGATGGAGTGTATTTTGATACTACCAAATTCCTAGAATATGCTGACTTTGCTCATCTCAAACTCAATTCCCAAGAAGCCGGAGCCCGAGTAGATATGGGAGAGAAAAAATCCCCCTCAGACTTTGCTCTCTGGAAATTCTCACCCAAAGGAGAGACAAGACAAATGGAATGGGATAGCCCTTGGGGTATTGGATTTCCAGGCTGGCACTCAGAATGTGTAGTAATGGCAGACTCACTCCTCCATGCTCCTTTTGATATCCACACCGGAGGCAAAGACCATATTCCAATTCATCACACCAATGAAATAGCCCAATTCAAAGCAGATACTGGCAAATCAATGGCCAATTATTGGCTACATAGCTATTTTCTAACCGTCAATACAGCCAAGATGTCCAAGTCTGCTGGGACTTTTATCACTCTTGATGAGATTATTGGAGAGGGTTATTCCCCACTAGATTTAAGATTATTAGTATTGATGGCACATTATCGCTCTGATATAGACTTCTCTTGGGAAGCTTTGACTCAAGCTAAACAAACCCGCCAGCGAATTATAGACTTTATCAATCGAGTGAATTTAGTAAAACTACATCGTAAAAACCCAAAGCTCCAGAAGCTCATCCGAGATACTTATAATAATTTCAAAAAATTCCTATTCTCTGACCTGGACTCACCAAAAGCTATTGCCCACATATTTGAATTTGTAAAAGAAATCAACACTGCAATAGACGCCCAAGAGCCAATCCCAAGACGCCATATAATCAAATTATTCCAGAGATTAGAGCGAGTATTGGCACTAGATTTACCACTTACTAAACCCAAAATCCCCGTTGAAATAATAGAAATTTTTAATCAACGCAATCAAGCCCGAGCCAATAGAGACTTCGCCCAAGCTGACAAATTAAGACAAGAATTGTCCAATTTAGGCTACACCATCCAAGATAAAGACGGGCAAAGTGTGATTATAAAGACATAATATCATTGTTTATATCTATTGACATTTTGTTAATTTTGTGATATAGTTGTTTTGTTAATTCAATGGTCTATTGACTATTGAATTAATAATTGTTCATTTCACAACAAGGTCTTATGGTCTCACTACTTCGAATCCGTGAACGTCTCAGTTCGTTTTTTTGGCCGAATGCAGAAGACCTTCGGGTCATTGAAATTCCCGAGGCCGAAGCACCCCCCATCCCAGAACGACTCAATTCCCAACAGCTCCCCCAAAAGGAGTTTGTAGCTGGGGTAGAAGCTCTACTCCCTGAGATCTTGAAGGAATCCAAGAAGTATGAGGGGATGGTTCAGATTTTCGTAGCCCTCACACTCCTTGAGAGTGTTGAAGAAACAAAAGCTAAATTCTTCTTCCCCAGTGAGATGTGGGAGGAAGCAGCTGAGGCAATTCTGGCATGGGCGCAAGTTTACCAGGAAAAAAGTTATTTGTTACCACCTCTCATGGTAACGATTCACTGGTCAGTAGAGCCCTCTTGCTCACCCAAGCCATAGATTCCTAATCCCGATCGTCCTCACCCAAGCCCTGCAACTAGCGGGGCTTTTTTCTTTTCCTCTCATAGGGCTTTTGTCCTTCCTATTAGCTCTTATAAAAGAGATATTAGGAGGGGGCGTCACGTCCGAGGCGGATGTACTCAACCTTTCAGTCGCCTGTACTTAAAAACTATTGACAAATTCTTCTGATAATGTTAGAGAGTATGCTAAGATAATCATGTATTGTTCATTAAGAGGAATTTTAGATGAGATACAAAACATTCCTATACAACTACGTGTTGTATAACTTCTTCAGGAATACCTCCGATGAATACAAGCGCAGGATTTTTTCACTCTGGTTTGAAGAAAAAACCCAGATCAACTTCGAAAGTTGGTTATTAAGAAAGTTTCTTCATTATCAACAAAAAAAATGGCTGAACGAAAATTGGGAGCTCAAACAGCCGCCGTGGCATTGCAGACAACGCCGTAGATTTTGGGCTTTGATTTTTGGGGGAACTTTATTGGTGAGTTTTTTACTAATAAATTTAAACCCCAGACCGAAATCACCCTCACCACCCACGGCCATCAACCGTACGGCTTTGTCCTCCGCTACCGCAGGCATAGCAGGCATACCCCAAGATTGGTGGGACCAGGGGGCTGACTCCCCCTTGGCGATCGCCATTGGAATGGCTGAGGGGACTCGTCAATTGGATGGGACAAAGAATCCTGCTTACTATTGGCATACTGACCCTGGCAATCGTGCCAATAACTTTGGTACCTTTAGCTACCAACATCTTTCTCCCAATGAAATTCAAGCTGTAAAAACGGCAAGGGAGGCGTCGGAGAAGCAAAAAATCTCAGCACAATTGGATTTACCCACCGTGGCTGACCAGCGGCAATTGAAAAAACTAAGGCGGTTTGAGAAAGAACTCCTGAATATGGCGCAAGCCAAGGGAATTACCTTAAATCAGGAAGAATTAATTAACGGCTTAGATCTTGCCAACCAAAGTGAAGCTGCGGCATTCTCCCATTGGGGGTTTATTGACCGACTTGCCCAGAAGCGTCAGTCAGTCAAGGATCCTGCTGAACAATTAATAGAAGCACGGGTTTGGTCCTATTGGTCTCCTAAGAGAAATCAATGGAATGCCCCAGGTCTCGGAAATAAGTATCCCAGTATCCGCCGAGATCAGGAACGAAGGCAAAAAGCAATCCGTCTAACTTTGTTTGTTCAAAACTAGAACAAACAGTCTCAATCCTCACCCAAGCCCTGCAACTAGCGGGGCTTTTTTCTTTTCCTCTCATAGGGCTTTTGTCCCTCCTATTAGCTCTTATAAAAGAGATATTAGGAGGGGGCGTCACGCCCGAGGCGGATGTACCCAACCTTTCAGTTGCCTGTACTTGTATTAAAATTCCCCTCTCCTCCCAAGGCGGATTTCATTGAGGGGTGCCCGTAGGGTGGGGTGGATAAAATATAATTTTTAACTTAATCCACCTCCACCCCTTCAGGGCACCTCCTCCAAAGGAGGACACAGAAAGCTCAAGTTACACAAAACTCTCCACCCCGTCCAGCAAAGCTGTCCACCCCTCAATGAAATCCGCCTTGGGAGTAGAGGGGAATTTCGCTCAGCACCCCCCCTATAGTTTAGCGGGGGCTTTTTTCTTGCTAGTATTGCTCTAGTTACTATTTTAGACTATACTGAAGATATGCCGATGTAGCTTAGTCTGGTAGAGCAATGCATTCGTAACGCATAGGTCGTGGGTTCGATCCCCACCATTGGCTCCACAATTTATTATAAAAAATTTATGAATCACAATATACCGGCTCATATCATATTCATCCTACATACTTTAGAAGAGGCTGGCTTTGAGGCTTTTATCGTGGGTGGTAGTGTGCGAGATTTAGTACTGGGAGATAAACAACCCGTAGATTGGGACATTACTACCAATGCCCTACCAGAGCAAATTCAGGAGCTATTCCCCGACTCAGTTTATGAGAATACTTTTGGGACAGTGGGGGTAAAATATCGCCGTCCTGATGAATCGGTGGAGATTATAGAGGTAACCACTTATCGTAAAGAGTCTCAATATATAGATAGCAGACACCCTGAGCAAGTGGAATTTGTCTCCGAGCTTTCGCAAGATTTAGCTCGCCGTGACTTTACGGTGAATGCTCTAGCTATGGACAAGCAAGGGCAAATTCAAGATTATTTTGGAGGATTAGATGACTTGCAAGCCAAGATTATCTGTACTGTGGGTAAGCCTAAGGATAGATTTGGAGAAGATGCCTTGAGATTAATGCGAGCGGTGAGATTCGCTATACAATTAGATTTTATAATAGAGCCACAGACTTTGGAAGTTATTCAGAACCTTGCCCCTACTCTTGAGAATATTGCCAAAGAGAGAGTCAGAGATGAGCTCACCAAAATGATGCAAACCCCAAGAGCAATGAATGGGTATATTTTATTGCGAGATACCAATTTATTGCAGTTTATAATGCCAGAATTATTGGAAGGTATCGGAATAGAACAAAATGGACATCATATTTATGATGTCTGGGAGCATCTTTTACGGACTATGCAACATGCTTGCGATATGGATTGGAGCTTTGACCTTAGAATGGCGGGACTGCTCCACGATATTGCCAAACCTCGCACCAAAGAAGGTACGGGCAAGACCTGTACTTTCCATAATCACGAAATAGTCGGAGCCAGTATGGCTTATGAAATTCTCAATCGCCTCCATTATCCCAAAAAATTCGCAGCCCGAATCTCTAAGCTTGTCAGATATCATATGTTTTATTATGATACCAATGAAGTGACCGAGTCATCGATTCGCAAATTAATCCGCAATGTGGGAGCTGAGAATATCAAAGATTTGATTAAACTAAGAGAATGTGACCGAATCGGTTCTGGGACTCCTAAGGCAAGACCCTATCGCTTGAGGCATTTTGAATATATGACAGAGAAGGTTTTATTAGACCCAATCGATTTGTCTATGCTAAAAATAGATGGGAATATTCTAATTAAAGACTTGAGTATTCCAGCTGGACCGATTATTGGAATGATTCTAAATGTATTATTAGCTGAAATTTTGGAAGATCCAAGTAAGAATAATCCAGATTATCTCAAAACTCAAGCTCAGATTCTCGCCACCCAAGACCTCAAAGACTTAAAATTCAAAGCTATCAATTTAATTGAAGAGAAACAAAGAGAACAGGACGACATTATTCGTAAAAAATTCTTTGTGTAGGGATATATAAATTAGTATCCATAGTGGGGATGGGATAGATAGGTTTTAAAATTCCCCTCTTGAGGGGAATTTTAGTACAAATACAGGCGACTGAAAGGTTGAGTACATCCGCCTCGGGCGTGATGCCCCTAAGAATTTATAATTGATAATTCATAATTACAAATCTCCCCCCCAATCTCAAAAAATAATTGACAAATCAAATTTTCTGGACTATAATAAGTTGTAATTATGAATATGTATGAAAAAACTCATTGAATTGATTGAAATTGAAAAGTCTTTTACTCATAAGAAAAAATCTTTGCAGAAAGACTATACCGCCCAATCTCAGGACTATATTACTAAAGCTAAAGAGAATATTGCCATCCTTAAAAAAGAGATTTTGAACAAGAATCAAATTGTAAATGAAAGATTAGCTTCTTTTGAAAAACAATCTAATGATTCTACCCCTACTGAAATCAAATTAGATACTCAAAAAATAAAAAAACTTATTTTAAGTCAGTTATAAAGTTCATAATATTATTTGTAAATAGATAAATTTATATGGGAGTTAAAGCGTCTAAACTAATTCAAATCACTGTTCCTAATAATACTCAGTTAGAATTATTAGCTTATATTCAAAAACATCAAGTTGGAGAAATTATAGAAAAAGTAGAAAGAACCCCTCTAGCTAAAAAATATTTACATAAACAAGAGGATTTACTAGAAAACTTAGATATAATCAATAAAGCTCTGGATGTCTATAAGTCTTATCATAAGGCTAAAAAATCTCTACTCTCTGCTATCTTAGATGATAGATTCAGTATTACAGAAGCTATTTTTGAACATTATAAGCAAGAACAGACCTCTATTATTGCACAGGCTCAGGAAATTGTAGAAAAGGCTGAATTAAAAGATGATTTAACAACTCGCCAAGAAGTTTTACAAGACATTATTGCTAAATCAGAACCTCTTAAAGATATTGAGCTTAATATTTTTAAACCCTATACTTATATTACCTTTATACCATTTTTGATTGATGAGTCTAGAGCACATTATCTTACAGATCAATTAGAGCACAGTCTCTCCCCTGTAGTTTTGGAATCTGTCAAAAAAGTTGGTACTGATTATGTATATATATTAGCTGTAACAAAAAATCAGGCTAAAATTGCTTTAGATATAATTCAGAATCAAGCTACTTTAATTCAATTCTCAGCAGAGGTAAAAGGATCTTTTTATGATATTTATCACAATAGCAAACAAGAACTTAATACTAATACTAAAGCTATTACCAAATTAAATAGAGAACTCAAAAAATCTCCAATTAAATTCAAAGATTTAGCTATTTTGATGGATGTTTTGAATTCCCAATTAAATGTAATTTCATATTTACATTCCTTTAATCCAGAATCTGAAGACTCATCCTCTATACAATTATGGGTAGATGAAGAAAGATTTGATTCTATTCGTAGTGATGTCTCGGCTCTCAATGCTGAGGCTAAAGTAGTGGAATTACCTTCCAATATAGAAGAAAATCCTATTATTTTGAAAAATCTCCCTATTATTCGGCATTTTGAGACTGTTACCAAAATTATGGGTTACCCTCAAGCTGGAAAAATTGACCCGACTTTGTCTATTGCTATATTCTTTACTCTGATGTTTGGTTTAGCTTTATCTGAGGCTGGTTATGCTTTGGTTTTGATTATATTAACTGGACTTGGGCTATTAAACCCTAGATTAAAATCAGGAATTAGAGATATATTCACAGTGGTCTTTATAGCTTCTATTTCAACCTTAATTGTGGGAGCTTTATTTGGTAGCTGGTTTGGAATTACTCCAGATGTAGTTGACCCCGCTACGGCTTCTCCTCATATGAAATTCTTGATTAGCATCGGACTTATTCCTTTCTTACAACAATTACAAATTCTTAACCCTATGGATAGTGTGATTGCTTTGATGGGATTTACTATTGTGCTTGGAATTGTTCATCTTTTATTCGGTTTAACTCTCAACATTGTACAGGCTTTCAATCAAAAATCTTTCTGGGATGCTAGCCTAGACTCTATTTTGTGGGCTTTAGCTTTAATCTTTGGAATATTCTTATTAGTGATTAACTTCGGATTATTGGGAGATGGCTTAAAATTACTTATTGATCCTCTACTTTATGCCTATATTGCTTATATTTTTGTGATGATATATCTTCTAGGGCGAGAGATGAAATCTATTTTTGCTAAATTTGGTAAAGGAGCTTATGATGTTTTCTTTGGAGTAGTGGGATATTTGTCAGATATTCTATCCTATACTAGGTTAGTGGCTCTGGGGCTTGCTACAGGAATTATTGCGGGAGTGGTTGGAACTTTAGCTAATTTAGCTGGTAGCGGTTTTGTAGAAAAAGGTGGAGCTTGGCTGATTATTGGTTATATTATTATGATTATAATCTTTATTGCTGGTAATATCTTTAATATTGCCTTAAATGTACTTGGTACTTATATTAATGTTGGTAGATTACATTTTGTAGAATTCTTTAGTAAATTCTTCCAATCTGGAGGACGACCTTTACACACTGTGTCTAGATCTCAAGAGTACAGTATTATTGAATAATGCTGTTATCTCTTTCATTGTATTCTTGCAAAAATTTAAGAGTATAATGAAAAGGATAGCAGAGTAATATCAATCTCTGTCCCTTATTAAGAGTTAAAGTTGAATATATGGAAATATTAGGTGTAAGTTTAGCAGTATTAGGTGCAGCTTTGGCAGCGGGATTAGCTGGAGCTGGATCATCAATTGGAGTTTCTACCGCTGGTAAAACCGGAGCTGGTTTAGTAGCTGAAGATGAATCTCAATTTGGGAATGTACTTTTGTTATCAGCTCTACCTGGATCACAGGCTATTTATGGACTTTTGGCAGCGGTTTTGATTTTACAAAATACAGGAGTTTTGTCTGGTGAATTTGCAAATCTTAGTTGGCAAAATGGTATGATTCTTGCTTTTGCTGGAATTCCTGTAGGACTTACTTGTTTAGCTTCAGGTAAATATCAGGGAGATGTAATTGCTAGTGGAGTACAATTGATCGCCAGAGATAAATCTAAAATTGGACAAGTGATTATCTTGGCTGCTTTAGTAGAGACTTTTGCTGTTTTCGGATTGCTAGTTTCTATTCTAATTATTAACGGAGTATCAGTAGGATAAATATGACTTTAGCAGATTTAATACAATCTCAGGCTAATAAAGATATTGGGAGATTAGAGTCTCAATATAAAACTGAGCTCAAAGAGACCAAAAGTACTTGGGGCTCTGCTTTAGCTGAGACAAAAAAATTACATACTGAGAAAATTGATGAGACTATCCAAACCCAAGTCAATTTCCAAAAATTTCAACAAAGTAAAACTAGTAAATTCAACTCTGGTTATGCTATACAATCCCAGTTAGAACAAATTTATACTGAATCTTTACCAGAAATTCTAGCTTCTAACTTTGTAAAAACTTTAATTCAAGACACTCTTCAGGATATTCCACAGAACACAACTTTAACCATAACTGGACAATATAGCAAAAATTTAGAAACTATTATCAGTAGTCTTGGGTATAAATCTAATTTAGTTGAAAATAATGCTAATTTAGGTAAAATCAGTACTTCATTAGATCATATTAGTTTAGAAATTACTGTTGAGGATATTCTTAATACAGTTAAGCAAAAAACATTAGCTTCCATAATCAAGGAAATATGAGTTTACAAGTTCCTCTAATTGGTGTCACTAGTAAATATGTCTCTAGATTAGGGCATTTACCCTCCTCTACAGAGACCAAAAATTTACTCAATACAGATAATATTGATGCCCTTTTGACTATGATTAGAGATTCTTTTGGGCTAGTAGATATTAGTCTTGAAAATGTAATTGAGAAATTAAATAATCATTATCACAATCAAATTGAGGAAATTTTAGCTCTTTTACCACAGAACACAGCTCCTTTTATCTATTTAACTTTAGCTCAAGACTTTGAAAAGCTCAAAACTCTGACTCTGGCTAAAACTATTTATGGGGAACCTGTGGGAGATAAGGCCTTTAAGCAAATTTTAGATGAGACTACTACTCAATTATATTATGCCACTCAATTCAAAACTAAGTTATTAGCCAAGGAGGAAAAACTAACTCATTCTCAAGATAGCTTTAGTATTATCTCTTATTTGGAAGAAATATTCTTGACTGTGCTATTTGAAAATCTCAAGAACAGTAGCAATATTATGAGAGATTTTGTTTTAGCTAAAATAGATAGCTATACCCTACTCAATGTCCTAACCCGAACTCAAAAAGGGCAATTCAAAGAGCATATTCTAAGACATTTACTGCCAATTCAAGGTAGTCTTGCTATCAATGCGGTCAAAAATTTTAGTTTTGGAGATATTCTAGGAGATATTGGGCAATATTTGAATCTAGCACCTGCAGATATTAATACCATCAATATTGAAAATACTCTCATTCAAAATGAGATAAAAACTCTACATAGAGCTCAATTTACAGGAATGTCTGGAGATAGAATTATTCAATATACCGAGAGATTACAGTATGCTATTGCTAATATCAAATTATTAATTCTACAACATAACAAACAAATTGACTCCAAGCAAGCCAAATTAAGATTTATAGATTATTCCAATATATGATAGAATATAAAAAACCAATTCTAATTGCTGATGCTGAGATAACTTTATTATTCAAGTTATTTGGTTTTGAAACTTTGAATAGTGATGAGCTAGATATTGACCAAATTATATCTACTGTCCAAAAAGATGTCGAGATGTATGCTATTATTTTTATAGCCTCTAATATAATATTAACTCCCAAACAAAGAAAAGTCTTAAACTCCCTCAATATACCTATTTCGCAGCTACCTATTAGCTCAGATAGCAATTCCGTTGAGGAGCTCAAGCATCTCACCGAAAAAGCCGTAGGTATGAGCCTAGACAAATTATTCACCTCTTGATTAAACTAATTACTATGAATACAGGAAATATTATCAAAATCTCAGGACCACTCGTTATCGCCGACTCTATGAAAGGAGCTAAAATGTATGATTTAGTCAAAGTCGGTAATTTAGAATTGATGGGAGAAATCATTGAGCTCAAAGGCAATACTGCTTCTATTCAAGTATATGAGGATACTTCTGGTCTTATTGTAGGAGAGCCGGTTGTCTCCACAGGAGAGCCACTTAGTATAGAGTTAGGTCCTGGGTTATTAACTGCTGGATTATTTGACGGGATTCTAAGACCACTAAATGTCATTGCTGAGATAGCGGCTGCTCAAGGACTCAATTCTGAATATATCACCAGAGGTTTGACCGCTCCTAGCCTAGACAGAGAGCTAAAATGGGAATTCAAACCAGTAGTCAAAAAAGGAGATACAGTTCAAGCTGGAGATATATTAGGAACAGTACAAGAAACTGAATTAATTACTCATAAAATCCTAGTCCCATTTGGAGTAGAGGGTAAAGTCACCGAGATTAAGGTAGGGGAATTTACAGTCACTGAGACAGTAGCTAAAATTGGAGATATAGAAGTCCAATTAATGCATAAATGGCCAGTTCGAACCCCAAGACCATATAAGAATAAACAAATCCCTACTACCCCACTTATTACTCAACAGAGAATTATTGATACATTTTTCCCAATTCCAAAAGGAGGAGCTGCTGCCGTACCAGGACCATTCGGAGCTGGAAAGACAGTTATTCAGCATCAATTAGCTAAATGGTCAGATGCTGACATTGTGGTTTATGTTGGTTGTGGAGAACGAGGTAATGAAATCACCGATGTATTAGTGGAATTTCCTCATCTAAAAGACCCTGCTTCAGGCCGACCACTGATGGAGCGAACTATTCTCGTGGCTAATACCTCCAATATGCCAATTGCCGCTCGTGAGGCTTCTGTGTATACTGGTATTACCCTAGCTGAATATTATCGAGATATGGGTTATAATGTAGCTATGATGGCAGACTCTACCTCTCGTTGGGCAGAAGCTATGCGAGAAATGTCCGGAAGACTAGAAGAAATGCCGGGAGAAGAAGGATATCCTGCTTATCTTGGATCTAGAATTTCCGCCTTTTATGAAAGAGCTGGGATAGTCAGTACATTAGGTTCTGAGGAGAGAATTGGATCAGCCACTATTATCGCTGCCGTCTCACCTCCAGGAGGAGATTTATCTGAGCCAGTTAGCCAAGCTACTCTCAAAGTGACCAAGGCTTTTTGGGGATTAGATGCCTCACTAGCTGCCAAAAAACATTTTCCATCTATTCATTGGCTTAATAGTTATAGTCTCTATAAAGATAATGTGGAAGAGTATTTTATCAATGCCACAGACGCCGATTGGAGAGATTTGAGGGATCTTGCTATGCAAATTTTACAAAAAGAAAATGAACTAGATGACATTATCAAATTAGTTGGTATGGATGCTCTATCCACCGCTGAAAAAATTCTCTTAGATACCGCTCGTGGACTTAGAGAAGATTATTTACAACAAAATGCCTTCGATGATATTGATGCTTTTGCCTCTACCCGCAAGATGTATCTGATGTTAAAAGCTATGATAACTTTCCATAATGAAGCTACGGAACTAGCTAAACACAATACACAAGTCGAGATAAACGATATACTAGACCTATCAATTCGAGAGGAAATAGCTAGACTCAAGAATACACCTGAAGCTGAAATTGAAAACATAGTACCTCTCATCGAGAAAATTTCAAGCACTATTCAGAATCTCAAAGACAATGATAAAGCAGAGGACTTCGGTATTAACAAAGTAATAAGTGGAATTTAGTATAACTATATGAAGAAATGGTATAATACAATCAAAGAAATTGCCGGACCATTAGTAGTAGTGGAAAAGGTGCCAGCAGTAGCCTTCGAGGAAATCGTAGAAATTCGAGATTCTAAAGGCAATATTCGGCAAGGAAGAGTCCTAGAAGCTGGCAAAGACACCGCCGTAGTGCAATTATTCACCAATACCGAAGGTTTAGACATAGACACCGCTGAAATAGCTTTCTTAGGAGAAACTTTGAAATTTGGAGTATCTGACAGTATGTTAGGACGAGTCTTCACCGGAGCTGGGAAAGTCAAAGACGGCGGACCCGAGATTATAGCTGAAAAATATTTAGATATCAATGGCTCCCCTATTAACCCAGGAATGAGAGAATTCCCAAGCGAATTTATCCAAACTGGAATATCCACAATAGATGGACTAAATGCACTAGTAAGAGGACAAAAACTTCCAATTTTCTCAGGATCTGGATTGCCACATTCCGAAATAGCCACCCAAATTGCCGAACAAGCTCAAGTGGTAGCCCTACAAAATGGAACAGATTTAGTACAAGCTGAGGAACCTTTTGTAGTAATTTTTGCTGCTATGGGAGTGACTTTTGAGGAAGCTCAATTCTTCATTGACTCTTTTGAAAAAACTGGAGCTATGGAGCGAGCAGCATTATTCATCAATACCGCTAGCGACCCGATTGTAGAGCGAATTACTTTACCGCGATTAGCTCTAACCCTTGGAGAATACTTAGCCTTTGAGAAAAATATGCATGTACTTGTCATACTAACCGATATGACAAATTATGCCGATGCTCTTCGAGAAGTATCTGCTTCCCGAAAAGAAATTCCAGGACGACGAGGATACCCAGGATACCTTTATACCGACCTTGCAACTCTGTATGAAAGAGCCGGAATTGTCAAAGGCTCCACAGGTTCCCTCACCCAAATTCCTATTCTGACAATGCCCGATGATGACAAACAACATCCAATCCCCGATTTAACCGGATATATCACCGAGGGACAAATTATGGTCAATCGAGAATTACATAATCAAGGAATATACCCACCGATACAACCAATCGGATCCTTATCACGAATTGGAGTTAATAAAAAATACAGCCGAGAAGATTTATCCGCCGTCAAAGAGCAAATGGCCTCATCCTATGCCAAAGGTATAGAAATCAAAGAATTAGCCCTAATTCTAGGAGAATCTGCCCTATCCGAGACAGATAAAGCTTATATCAAGTTCGCTGAAGCCTTTGAGAGTAGATATATTAGACAGAGACGACGAGAAAATCGTACAATTCTAGATACATTAGATTTATCTTGGGACTTATTATCAATATTACCAAGAAAAGAACTCAAGAAAATCAAACCCGAGTTTATAGATAAATACTCCAAATAAGTATGCCCGCCGTCAAACCGACTAGACAAGAAGCCCTCAAACTCAAAAAGAAGATTAAAACCGCTTCTCGCGGACATAGTTTGCTCACTGACAAAAGAGATGGGCTAATCCAAGAATTCCTAGCCATTATACAAGAAGTAATCAAGCTCAGAGGAGAGTTAACCCCAAAAATTGTAGAAGCTATACAATTGTTTGAATTTGCTCAGACCAAAATCTCCACCGAAGCTATCCAAGAGCTAATACATCTCTCCCAAGCCAAAACTTATCTAGAATTACAAAAAAAATCTATTATGGGAGTCACTATCCCACATATAATCCCCCATTTACAAGGAGACCCTTTTCAATATGGGACATTAGGCACCCCCAAAGATTTAGACCAAGCCCTCTTAACCTTACAGAATATATTACCTCTACTAGTCAAATTAGCCGAAATAGAATTCACCGCCAGACTACTCGCTGAGGAAATCGAAGCCACCAGACGACGAGTCAATGCACTAGAATATGTCATCATCCCCAAGATGAAAACCAATCTCAAATCTATCCAAAATGCCCTAGACGAACTCACCCGCCAAGAAAAAGTCACCATAATGAAGGTGAAGGAAATTTTGGGGTTGTAGGGAGGGGTAACTATAAAGATATTTCTACTTTTTTTTCTAGTACGATCTTATGAACTAATTCTTCTAACTGACCACTAAGTTCAAAAATCTCCATATTAAGCTGAAAAATACCAGTTTCACGATTTCTTGCTTGTTCTTTTTCCAGATAATTTTCAAGGTTTAAATCTGTATTTTTCTCAAGTGGGTTATAGTAAAGTTTAGCAATTTCTTGTTGTGTGGATTCGGGAAAATTTGGAAAGTACATATTCAAAATATCTTCATTTGTCATCCCACCAAAAACTCCCCCACCTGATAATTGTTTTAAAATATTTTGATAAAAAGTAGAATTAAATAACAAAGAAATAAAAATTAACTTTTCTGTAGTAATGTTATCAATCGTAATAATTTTGATACCATCATTTACAATCATATTTTGTTTTTCAACTATAATTTGATTTATTCCAGCTGGAGCTCTTCTTGAAAATAAAATAGCATTTTTAGGAACTAAATTTTTTACATTTAATGTATTTATCTTAGTGAAGTTTTTCCAAATATTATTTCTAAAATCTTTATTTGAAACCCAAATATATTTTCCATTTTCGCTTTCTAAATAAGTTTTTGGTGTTTCTCCACTTTTAAAGTTTGTTTCTAAATCTTTTAAATATTCATATCCTCCCTTATAATTCCTAATCAAAAAATCTATTTCTTTAAACTCTCTCTCATACAGTCCAGTATCAAGTCTAGTTTCTTCTTTTATCTCACTAATTCTTGGATATGTATAACTAAAATTTTCAGCTTTTTGATTTTCTTTGAGTTCTTTTTCTATCAGTTCGTCAATTTGTTTATTTTTGAGTTTGATTTGTTCTTCTTTGTCGATGATGTTTTGCACGATCAGAGCAACAAGATTTTTTACTTTTTCGGGGTTTGAGTGATTGGCTGTGGTTGGGAATGAGATTTTTAATTTGTCAAAACTATCTTTATCCATTCTCGGATACATTGAAGCATTAAGAATTAGATTGGTTTGTTCAATAAAAAAACTTGTTCTTAAAATTCCAAACAAATAGTACTTATTAATATCTTTTTTTAACTCTCTTAAAACAATAAGTGCTTTTGATGCCACAAAATCTTGTTCTTTTTGATTTACAATACCAATTCCCCCAAGATAAGTTCTTACTGTTGAAATTAAAATATCATCTTTTTGCAATTGATAAACTGAATCAGTGGAAATATCTATCGATTTTTTATAAGTAGGTTCAACATATCCTGTTGTTGTGTTTATACTTCCAATTTCTACATAATTAAAATACTTTTTTTGATTTTTTAAACTCACACTTTTTTTTGAAATATTTATCAAATTTACAAGAAAATCAAAATTTGAATTTATTTGAATATCGCTATGTCTTGATGCAGAAAAAATATACTCTCTTTCAACTATCTCACTCTTCTTTACCGACTTTGGTTTGATAATATAGCTTTTCATAGGCTAATCCATTTGAGATAAATGAAAGGAATTTTTGATCTCTTCTTCTTGCCTTTGTAAAAATTCTTTCCATTCTCTTTGCATTGCTGAAAAGTCTTCATTGAGTTTGCCTGTTTTTTCAAAAGTTTCTTCGTTGATGATATATTGCGGAGCAAAATGAACTGATCTTTTAACTGTTTTTACTTCATAGCCAATATTTACAATTTCTTTTACAAAAACTTCATAATCGCTATTTAGCAGGTGTTGTTCATTTTTCTTTGGTTTGTAGGCGATAATTACCGTTGTTGCTACTCCTGTCTCTCCAAAAGTATTACTTGGTAAATCAAAAGTTCCGACAATTCTCATTTTAGATAAAAACCATTTCCTGATATTTTGCCATTCTTTGATACTCGCAATAGAATTTGAAAGAACGATTGCCATTCTTCCGCCATCTTCCAGACATTTGTAAGCATTTTCTAAAAACAAAACCCCCATATCCATAGAGTTTGGATATTTTTTGTTTCCTTTTTTATCAAGATCAGATTTTTCTTTAAAAGTTTCGTAAAGTTCTATGGTTTCTTTTGGTAAATCCCATCTTCCATTTGCTCCAGTTTTAAGGTCTCTTCCTTTTCCAAAAGGGGGGTTAGTTGCGATCATTTTAAACTTTTTCAAGTCTTTGTTTGAATCAGAAAGATGATTCCAAGTAATTGGATTATAATTTTTTGTTGTAAATTCTCCTTCTTTCAAAACACTTCCGTCTTGCAAAAGTTTTTGCGAAAGTGAGTTCATCTGTTCCAGTACTGCTCCGCCATCTCCATTTAAGACAAGATTGAGTTCTGCGAGCTTAAGAACATCTCCCGCTTTATCGAAACCATAAAAGTTACTGGCATTTGGTGGAAATTCTGGCTCTGCTCTATGAGAATAACGAAAAGCCATTGCAGGAAAATCACAAATACCACAACAAGGATCGCAAAGTTCTTCTCCTTTGATTGGATTTAAAAGTTTAATCATATTTTTCACCACTGGAATTGGTGTAAAAAATTGACCTTCTTCTGCTTTTGCTGTCTCGCTTCCAAAATTATTGAAAATAATTTGATTAAAGCTTTCATTTTTTGCTTTCAAAATTGCTCTTTGTTGGAAAGTCTCAACCAGTGCCACTAAAAATTTTTCATCATTACTTTTTGATGGTCTAAACTCGCTATCATAAGTAAACATTCTCTTCTCTCTTCCTAGTACTTTTGGGTATTCTTTTTGTGCTTCTTTGTAAAGATTATTTATTCTTTCACGAAAACTTTTTTCAGCCAGTCCGTCTTTTCTTTTTTCTTCTGGCAATATATAAAATTGTAAATAAGAATTATCTCTTTTACTTCTTTTTTCATCAAAAACTTTGAGAGTTAAAATTTCAACCAAAAGTTCTCTTTCTAGGCTTTCTGGTCTTATGGAGTCATTTAATCTTTTAATATTATTAACATCAAATTTTTTAAAATTTTCTTCATCTATCGCATCAAGAGAATCAAGTTTTAATTTTGCAAGATCAGAGATACTTTCGTTATTTTCAATAAAATCTTGTTGACTTGGTAGATTAACAAGCAGGTCTCTTTTTTCTAAGTTCCAACCAATTATTCCATCTTGCTGTAATTCGTTTATTTCATTAAATCTCCTAATCTCAGAGTTTCCTATTTTTTTGAAAATTAAAATATCAGACTGATCATCAAAATACACTCCAAAAATTCTATCTTGTGAAGTATTAAGTTCCATTGCGGGGCGGAGCTGATTTTCAATAGCGCTTTCTACAGATTTATTATTTTTCTTTGTTTCAAATATAACAAGTACATTTTGACGAATTTTTGCAAAATTCTTGCTTGCCTTTGCTTGTTCATAATCTTGTTGCCAGTCTTTATTTTTAAAGACAACAATATCAGGATTCAAGCTTTTACCACCATTTCCTTTAGGAAAACCAAACTCTACACAAACATATTCTTTGTTATACATTCCAGAATTTATCAAGCTCCACACAAATCTTGCTCTGATATATTCTTCACTAAAATTTCCTTTTGTATCTTTTGCTTTCGCTTTTGAACAAAAAGCAGTGATACCTAAAATTTCCTGATACCAATAGAAGTCAATCGTTTCTAAATCTGAAAATTGAGAATCAAAATTTTGATAATACTGTGATAACTTAACCATATTTATTTAACTATTTTAGTACTCAACAACATTACCACATTATTTTTACTGATATTTATATTATAGATAATATCAGATTTAATAAATTTATGCAATCTTACCAACTAGGAAAATCTTACATTTTATCCAAACAATTTATCTATTTTTTTTCGTAGCTTTGTTTTATTAGTGGCATTATATTTATAAATTCAGAGGGGGAACTTAATATAAATTCATAATCTCCATTTCCCCAATGCCCTATTGAAGAAACATCTCTAGCTAGATTGTATGGATCTTTTAACTCTCCTTTTGACATATTTAACCAAAATTTTATTTGATTTTTTTGTGGTAATACATCTATAAAATTTGATGATGATTTGAAAGCAATATACTGCTTTTTAGGAATAACCTCTATTGTATTGTCTAAATTTAAAATCTGATTTCTAAATTCTTCATATAAAGATTTTATATCCTCATCTGATTTCTGCAAATGATCATTTTCTGTATAAACCCTTATTTCTTCGAGAGCCTTATCTTTTATATCTTGAGATTTTTTAATTTTATTGATGGACTCAGAATTTTCGGATGATTTTAATCTATTGTATTGTATTATATTGTTTTCATATTTTGATATTTCCCATAGCTCAATTGGTAAATCTTTGAAATTAATTGCCTGTTGCTGGTATTTAGAAAATGATGGAGATACAAATATAACTCTTGACTGAGACCAGTCTATATCATCTCTTATTAAATTATTATTAGAATTTTCATTGTACTCCAAGATAAAATCTGCCTTATTATTTAGCATTAAAGATAAATATGCATATCCTTGATCAATTACACTAAAATTTTTATCTCTTTTATATTCAATAATAACAAAGCTTTTACTTTCAAGGTCAAAAGCTAATGTATCTATCCTAAGGTTATTCAATGCAAATTCAGATTTTATAAATTTTAATCCAAAGATATTTTCTAAATTATGCTCTGTTATGGATTGAATATCTATTTCTAATTTGAACACCTCCTCTTTGATACTCTGTAGTTTTGCACCTTGAATTTTATAAAGTGGCATAAAGTTTCTTATTTATAGTATTATATATCAATATTATAACATACTATCTATTTTTACTTCCAAAAAATCTATTTTCTCAATCTTTTATTATATTTTTGTAAACATAGCTTATAGCCTTCATCTATTAGTGGAAATATTGTCTTTAATGTGGAGTTTGTTGGGTTAATAACACATATCCATGACATCCAACCATATACTGGATGTGGCATAATTGTGTTTTTTAATGTAAAATCATAATTCATATCTATTACCTTTCCTGCTTGTGGGCGATTTGGTATACAGCCAAATAATTTAATAAATGTCTCCTTGCTTATACCTAAATTCAATCTATACAGATCTGTGCTTCTATTGAGATTAGATGATTTATCATTATCTCCGTCTTTCTGCTTAAAGGTTAATAAATAGACTCCTTTTTTTAATTTATATTCTGGATTATAAAATAAACCTATTTCTCCCCAATTTTTATTGACTACCAAACCAGAATACTGATTAGTGATTATTTGTATAATTTCGTCTATTGTAAGTATCTTATCTTTCATCTCACTTCCCCTCCAATCTAGCTCGCCATTTGTAGACTTCGGCAACGGCGATGACGATAGTGATGGAGATAAATCCATAATAGATTGAGTCATATAGCGAGACGGGGGTGAATTGTAATATTCTCTGGAGGAAGGGAAAGGTTATCATAGCTACTAAGATTAGGGTTGAGGCGGTGACGGCTAGATTTATCATCTGATTGGAGAAGAAGCCGATGCTAAATAGAGATTCCTTTGAGGATCGCATATTATAAGTATTGGCTAATTGCATCAGGGATAGACAGAGGAAAAACATTGTTCTTGCTTGTTCTATACCATTGCCTAAATAGGTTAGATAAATCCAGAAGCCTAAGACCGTCATAGTCAAGGTCATCAAGATAATATATGGATAGGTATTGGGAGAGACCACTCTCATATTAGCTGGTAGTGGTTTTTCTAATAAAATTCCTTGATGACTTCGCTCGGTAGCAAGAGCAATATCTGAGATTCCATTAGTGACTAAATTTAGACACAACACCTGTATAGCCAAAAGTGGTAGCGGTAGCCCCAGGCTAAGGCTTAGCATAAATAATAAAATCTCAGCAATACTAGTAGTAATGAGGAAAATACTAGTTTGTTGTATATTCCGGAATATGACTCTCCCCTCTTCCAAAGCCGAGATGATACTGACAAAATTATCATCAGTAAGTACAATATCACTGGCTTCCCTAGCAACATCTGTACCTCTGATACCCATAGCTATGCCTATATCGGCTTTTTTGAGGGCTGGGGCATCATTTACCCCATCTCCAGTCATAGCCACGATATGCTTGTGTTTTTGTAAAATACTAGCTACTCTGAGCTTACTTCTTGGGCTAAGCCTAGCTAGCACAGAAATATTTTTTAATTTTTTATATAACTCTTTATCAGATAAATCTTGGATTTCATCATCAGTCAGGGCTTCTCCTGTCTCGTCTATCAAACCAATAGATTTGGCAATCGCAAGAGCAGTATCTTTATGGTCTCCTGTCGCCATAATTACTCTGACTCCAGCTTTTTTGGCCTGTGCAATAGCCTCTGCTACTTCAGCTCTGGGAGGATCTATAATCCCGACTATACCTACAAAGACTAAATCTTTCACCTGCTCAGCTTGAATAGTATTTAATCCCGCTGCCTCATCCTTATAAGCTAGAGCTATGACTCGCATTGCTTGTTTTGAGAAATCTACTATTTGCTGATTAACCTCTTGTATATGCTCGGCTGTCAGGTCTATGATATTCCCCTTTTTATCTAAAATTTTATTACTTAATTTGAGTAAAGTCTCACTAGCTCCTATCACCATCAACTGATGTAAATCCTGATCCTGATTATATACATAGCTGGCTCGGAATTTATTCTCCGAGTGAAATGGTAAATCTGCTAATCTATGCCATTCATTGTCTAATACATCTTTATTTAGATTAGCTTTTAGAGATAAGACAGACAATGCTACCTCTGTCGGGTCTCCGATACTTTTAGTGCTAGACTGACCATTATCCAAAACTTCTTCGTACAATTGACCATTATGAGCTAACCCAGCAATATGTAATAATTTAGCAATAGCCGGATAATCTAGTGGTAAAATTGTATTATTATTTTGTTTAAATTCTCCTTGTGTCTCTAAGCCCCGACCAGTAATATGTACTGGTTCCTCCCCTAGCACCCATACTTTTTGTACTGTCATATTATTCTCAGTCAAAGTACCAGTTTTATCTGTAATAATCGTATCCATCACGGCAAGAGACTCCGTGACGGGCAGAGACCGGATAATTGCTTTTTTATCACTCATTCTCTTAGCCCCGATAGCTAATACTACCACCAACACTACTGGTAAACTCTCGGGTATTCCACCTACCAGAGCAGATAAAGCAAATCCTATCATCTCATCTAGAGGTAAATTCCTAAACCAAAACCCAATCACAAACAAAATTGCCGCCGAGCTAAAAGCAAAAATTGCTAATTGTTTGGCTAATATCCCAGTCTGGACATGAAAATGTGTCCTTTCAATCTTAACCTTACCCAAATCATCCGCAATAGCCCCGATTTGAGTATTCATACCAGTCGCTACCACCACAGCCTTGGCCCAACCAGTAGCTACTAGAGTACCCATCCAAACTGAATTACTCCTATCCCCAATCCCAACTTCTTCTGTAATAATATCTATCGATTTAGAAGAGGGATGAGATTCCCCCGTCAAAGCCGCCTCTATAGTCTGTAATTCTATAGCCTCAATCAGCCTAGCATCAGCAGGTATTTTATCTCCCTCCTCTAGAACAATAATATCTCCCGGCACTAAATCTTTAGCATTATGCTCTTCCAGATGACCATCTCGATAAACCTTAGTTTTAACAGATATTTTCTGAGCCAAAGCCGCCACTGCCCTCTCAGCTCTGTACTCTTGAATAAATCCAATAATAGAGTTGATCACAATAATTACCAAAATAATCCAAAAATCTACCCAATGATCAAAACCAGCAGAAATAATAGCTGCTGATAATAATACATATACTAAACCATTATGAAATTGTTTCAAAAATAACCAAATTGGAGATTCTACCTGCTTTTCTAGCAATATATTCTCCCCAAAATCTTCTCTTCTAGATACTGCTTTCTTAGATGTAATTCCAGTCAAATTCGAATTCATATCAGCCAAAGTCTCTTCAATAGATAGCTGATAATAATTTTTGGATTTTTGCATATTTAGTATATTAGTTAATCTATAGACTTATTATACCATATTCTGTGGGAGACTCTATTTGTTATACTTATCAATAGGAATGCTTTTGGGTAATTTAATTTCAAATAGAGATCCCTTATCTGTACCGAAACTTTTTAATTTCAATGTCCCATTATGCATATCTACAATAGTTTTAGAAATAAATAAACCAAAACCTGAGCTATTAGGATTACGGGTATCCACCCCAGCTTTTCTAAATCCGGGATGAAAAATATTAGCCTTATCTTCCAGACTAATTCCTTCGCCATTATCTCTAAACCTAATCCTCAATCTATCTCCCTCATCAATTACAGTGACCCAGATTTTATCCTTACCATAATAAATTGCATTAGATAATAAGTTTTGAAAAACACTTTTCATTCTAATATTATCTATATTGGCAATGAAATCATCTCCTATTGTCTTCATAATAACCTTTATCTGAAAATGTTCTAGCATATATTTATTATCTTGAATTAGATAATTTAATTCCTCTTTTATATTTACTTGAGGCCTAATCGCAATCCCAAATCTACCTGCTTTAATCGCATTTAGAGACAACACATCATTTACCAACTCTACTAATCTCTGAGTATTAATATATACTTTGACTATATCATTTTTGGTATACTCATTCATCTTATATTTACCCTGCCACTGCTCGAGAATTAGAGATAAAAATCCATTCAAAGAAGTAAGCGGGGTTCTTAGCTGATGCGATGTCATTCTCAAAAACAAGTCTTTTGACTCAATAGCCTCAGCCAGTTTTCTATTAGAAATATTTAACTCATTTTCTCTTTTGATTCCAGCTAATAATTCTTTTAATAGATTATAAGCCAAAATAACAAAAATAATAAAGAATATAATATTAACAATAAGCTCAAAAAAACTACGAGAAAGAAAAATATAGATAAACAAAACAATACCCATAATTCCCAGCAAAATTTCTGACAAAATCATCTTAATATTAAAGAGATGATGTTTGAAAATGGCATAGGTAATGAATACCGCACAAAACACCATACCCAATGGTCCAAATCGAGATAGAGATGAGTTCCCAAATAATAATGGATATATCAAATTCGTAAAAATTCCTACCAAAAAACTCAAAGTAATACCCAGCACAAAAAATCTCAATTGTAGTCGCTCTAATTTACGGGTAGTCGTAATATACCGATACAAAATACGAATATAGGAATTCAAAAAAAATCCAATAAAACTTAGTCCAAAAAGTGGGTATAGGGGGCCATAATTAAATCGATAACTATTGCTTCCCACTACTACTGCCTCCCTTACAATAAATGGAGTAAAGATAAAGAGAGCTCCAAGTACAACAATTAGACTTGTGTATAAAGGAGTATTCCATTTTTTATCTCTTAAATACTGTCTTTCAAATAAAGATAATCCTATTACAGTCATAATTGCCCCCCAAAAAGAAGCTCGTCCAATATATAAACCTAAGTAAATATACTCTGGAAACAATATACCCGAATATACTAAGTTTAGCGATAAAGCCCAAAAAATTGCTCCTGCTAAAGTAATACTAAAGCCTTTTCCCCTAGACTTACTACCCAATACCAAAGCTAATAAAGCAAGATTAACTGAGATAATAATAGTACTAAGAAGAGTATAGGACATTTTGGTATAATATTATTTTTATAAAATTGTATATTGTACTAATATCGAAAGAGAAATTTGAATAAATGACTAGTTCTTAACTCTAAAACATGTACTCCCACATTATGATCTCCTTCAAAATAAACTTTGAACTCTTTTCTATTATTTATATGAATATCAGCTAAAGGAAGTAGATTTGGAGATATGAATTTAATATTGAATATTTTTTCTATATGCTTTTTTAATTTATCTTTTAATATAACTATTATATATTGTTTTCCTGTTTTTAACAAATACAAATAAGTTTTTAATCCAATTAAAATTGTTACAATAGGGCTTTTGATCTTCTGTGCTCTATATTCAGGGCTATTTACCCATCTACCTACTTCTACATATTGATCTAAATCTTGGTTGGGAATACCTACATTATAATACTTAAATATTGTCAATGACTTGGGATTATAAAATAAAATTCTGATACTTCCAATAATTTGATCTTTTTTTAGCGCAATTATATTAGTAGAGAATGGGTCATATTTATCTATAACCATCTCATCATCATTCTCTTTAATATATCCTGTAGCTAAATATCCCTGATACCTCAATCGATATACCTGCTCCAAAAGTGCTCCATCAGCTTTTTGAACTTTAAATCCTTGTAAATGAGCTATACAATCTAAAAACCTAACAGCAATTTCAATAAATAAAATTTCAATAAATCGTATAATCTCTCTATAATTTATCAAGAATACAGACCAGATTAAACCAGAGATTATAGCAATATTAGTCCATATTGTAGACTCCCATAAAAAAGTTTGCCCCAATATCAATACTATTATTATGAATATAATTACCTTCAACAAAATATTTGTTCCCATAATCATACTAAACTAACCCTATCAACTTCCTCCAGCACACTAACATATTTTTTAACTTTTGTCAATAATTATCAAAAAAAATTTCCAGTCTATCTCCCGGATATATGAAACTTATTAATATTTGACATAATTACAATAAGTATTATAATTATGTATAGTATATAATCTTTTAAAATATGAATTTATTCAAACTATTCTTAAATGGCTTTCTATCTGTATTAACTATATTTTTAATGTTTGGGACATTATATTTTTTTTGGGCAACTGAATCCAATGTATCGTATATAGATATAAATATTTATAGTCTGATAATTTACAAATATCAATCCTCGCCTCCCGGATTTAGCTTCGGCAATGGAACAATTTTAATTAGTATAGTAGCTGGATTATTAAATATCATATTCTTAAAGTTAATGCCTAAGAATAAGAATTAATTAAACTTAATGAAAGGAGGTGAAAAAATGAATAATGAATATAAAAATCAAACATCTATAAACTCAGTAGTCCTATATATAGGAATAGCTGCAGTACTAACGTTTGGAGTTTGGGGATACTGTTTAAGACAAGGTTATAGGGGTGGCAAAATTCTATTTCAACCTTGGAACGGAGTTTATGCCATAGAGTGTGTAAAGTAAAAATACATATCTATACTTGGGGGCCTCCAAGAAAAACTTTAATTGCAATAAACCCGTATGTACATATTAAAAGCTAAAAATATTAACAAGTATTTTCAAGATAGGCTTGTTCTCAAATCTATTTCCCTTAAATTATCTTATAAAAATAATATTGTAGGTCTTATTGGCCCAAATGGATCTGGAAAAACAACACTTCTTAAATGTTTGGCTGGATATATAAATTGCAAATATGATAGTATTAACTTATATCCAGATATAGATTTATTCAAAACAAAAGATAATTATCAAGAATTAGTATCTTTTGTACCAGATACTGATAATATATCCCCTTATTTAACTGGGAGAGAATTTTTAAATTTAGTAATAGATATGCGAAAAATTCCAAAAGATATTGCTAAATTAAAAGTTAACTTTCTAGCGGATTATTATGATATAAAAGAAAGTTTAGACCAATTAATGAAAGAATATTCTCACGGAATGATAAAAAAAATTGCCCTTATTGCAGGCTTTTTACCACAAGTAAAATTATTCTTATTAGATGAACCGTTTAATGGACTTGATCCTGAAATGATAACCTTAACAAAAAATTTAATTTTAGCATATATAAAAAATGATGTTGCTTTTATAATATCCTCTCATTATTTACAAGGGGTTGAGGAAATTTGTAAATCTATTGTAATTTTAGATAAAGGACAAATTAATTATGAGGGCTCTGTGGGTGAATTTATAACAAGATATAAATCTAATAACTTAGAGACTTCTTGGATACAATATTTAGGAATATCTGATAAAAAAAATGAACTTATTCAAAAAATTATCGATTGCAATTAGACTACATTTATTAGAATCAAAAAATAACTATTTTGAATCAGCTAAAAGTAATGTTTTTCTATATCTAACTCCTATATTGATAGCTATAGTGTTGTATATGTATATTACTTTAATAAATACACTATTGGGTGATGCCTTTGTTTTTAATTTAGGAAACAAAGATATTTTACAATTATTAAGTTCTATAATTATACTTACATCTATTGTGCATGTTTTACTACTGAAGCTTTTCTATAAAGATACCCCCATATCTCCTCTAACCAGTATCTTGTCTCCAAGGGAAAGATATTTATTTAATAGCATTCAAACTGTTTATATTCAAACTATTTTTACTATAATTATTTTTTATCCAATATTCTTAATGCTAAGCAATATATTTACAATACTATATGCTTCTATAATTTATTTTATAATGATTATATTTATTGAAATAACAGCAATATATTTACATATAATTACTTTACAGATAAAATTTTTTAAATCTAAACTGAATATACTTGATAGTGATAATCATTTATATAATGGTTTGTTAAGAATGCCTTTTTTTGGATTAGAGATAATAATATTATTTTTTATACAAATAGTTAGCATATTCATTATAAAATTATATCCTCAATCTATTTTTAACTATATTTTAATGCAAATTATATATTTATTTCCTTATTTTATATTATTTTTTGGAATATTATTACAATCTATCTATATATCTATGTATAATATCATTTTAAGTTTCCCAAAAGCAAAAAAATATTTACTTATTTTCCATTTATTTACACTACTAATTTTAATGTTATTATTTATAGTAAGCATAGGATTAAATACATTTGTATATACATTACCAATTTACTCAATGTTGTTTGATGGCTTAACTATATTACTGCTTATTTATAGTATTAGCAAATTTATACCTATATTACATTCTAACCAATTCCTTATTTTCTTTACTGGAATATTGATAATATTTCTTAATAGCTATATTTCTCAAATTATACCAAATATGTATGTAAAGTTTTTATTAACTATATTAGTTCTATTATTTAGTATACGAACAACTTATAATTCATTATATGATCAATAATATATTTTTACCTTTATTATACTCTATCATTATATCTTATAGATTTATATGGCTAATATCTATACTTATATTTATACTATCTATATGGGAAAGTAGTTTTTTAAAATTTAATTTAGTCACAACTTTTGGGTTATTTAGTGGAATATTATTGCATGAAATTGCTCATGTAATAATAGCTAGATTATATTATCCCTTGTCCAAGATTAAATTATTTACTCAAAATACCCACTTAAATATAATATACCCATTTAATCCCATACCTAGCATAATAATAAGTGTTAGTGGACCTTTTGCTAATATCATATTGGCTATAATATTTTGTATACTAACTAACAATATATTTCATATTTTGGTAATAATAAATATATTGTTAGGTGTTGGTAATTTAATACCTCCTAGCAATGATGGTAAAGAAATTATTAAAAGCTTATATTTATTATTTAAAAACCCTAACCCTCCTACCTCATCATCACCGTCATAGACTTGAGTTCGCGACGGGCATATTCTACCACCGCATATAAGATTATAATCAAGCCCATCATTTCCAAAAACTCCTCAATATGAGCTAATTGCACATACCAGTCATTTAGCCCTTGTGTAGTCAAAACAAAGCCACCTACAGATTCCACCCCCACCGCTCCAGCAATATATATAAGAGCTCCTAGAATCAAATATACTTTAGTATATATAGGCAATTTCCATAAGAATCTAATATATAACAAAGCTATAATTATCACCACAGCCATAGCCGGGATAACCCAAGACTGATATAACCAAGGGCTAATTTCCCAATTATCCCGAATCGGATCAATTGCTAATTCATGAAATCCCGCCACTTCATCCATCGCAATATAAATCCCCATCAGAGCAATCCCTCTCCAAGACCAAGCTGACTTACCTTGAGATTTGACGGCTGAGGCAATCATAGAGGCCATCATAGCTAAGTACAAAGCAACTCCCGCTGTAAACCAAGTTGGAATATTAGCCTCCTGATCAATATTAAAGACTCGGCTCGGCTCCGACATAATGCTATAAGATAGCGAAGCTTTTTTTTCTATCAATTCATCTCCCTGTGGAGCTACAAAAGCACTAATTACTACCAATATAACCGCCATTATCGCCATCAGCAACACCACCAATCTTTGATTCCAATATATCATTCTATTCTTATCTGTTCTGTGTCTAGTATTTGATATATATTTTACTATAAAACTCTTTTTTTGGATAGAGAAAAGCTTATGATATAATATTCATATAAACTAAATATAAACCTATGGCACATACAGATTCTAAAGACTTACAAACCAAAATTGAGCCAACTCAATATGATATAGAAGTCGGAGCATATTATCATCATTATAAAAATCCCCAAACTCATTATAAAGTACTCAATCTAGCCTTATTAGAATGGGAGGAAGAGCCTGCAGTAGTTTATCAGAGTGTAGTAGATAATCTAATCTGGGTTAGGAGAATCAATAGTGAGAATGGTTGGAATACCCTCGTCAAACTAGATAATGGACGGGTTGTGAATAGATTTGAGAGGGTAGAGGGGTAAGGGGCTAATTAAAATATAAATTATGATATACTTATATTAGTGATAATAAAATATAATGTCTAAAAATATTACAATAGTAGATGAAGTCCAGACTGCTAGAAAAAGATTAGCCTTATATAGATCAAACTTTATAAAAAATGTTCTATTTTTGATTTTATTTATATTTTTAGTTTATATTATTGAGTTCATACCACCGATAGAGGATCTGTCAAATTTAAATAAAATTTTTATTGCTATATTTATATATTTGATACTATCTATATTGATTGGATTTATTATTTCAAAAAGAAAAACCTTATATTCTAAAGATTCATTGATAAATATTATTATGGATAAAACAAATTTTATATATATTGATAAGATTAAAGATAAAGATACATTAACAATATTAATAGATATAAAGGCGGCAGCTAATATAACTGAATTAGTAAATATATTCATAACTGGATATGTAAATATTATTAAACAATTATATAAAGATGATACAATTAATTCTTTTTCATTAAAAATGGAAGACTTTTTCATAGAAAATGGAAGTAAATTTGTAGATTTATCATTATATATAAAGGTAGATAAAAAAGAGTTCTTAACAAACACCCAAAACATCTCAACATATGATAATGTTAAGTTTATATCTACTATAATTTTGGAAGATGCATTTTCAAATTCTCCTAGATTCTTTAAAAAAACTAAAATTTTTATACACCCAGCATATATAAATAAAGTTGAAAAAGAACAATATAATTATGAGAACTTGAAAGCAGTTGAAATTATTAAAAATAGCTTTAAATTATAATAATTTTTATTTATGAATAATGATTTTGGAATTAAAGTCTATAGAAAAAAATCTAACCTAAAATCTCATCCGTTGATATTTACTATTTATATAATGGGGTATATAGTAGGAGTAAAAAAAGGAATTAACAGATATTCCAAATATTATAATACCAGAGGGGATAAAGTAAATTTAACTCTTGTTCTCTTTCATACATTATCATCTCTTTTAGAAGATTTACATTGCATAGAGATGTATCTCAGTAAAATTAATGTTCCAGTGAATAGCTATTCTTGGAAACATTATAGAAATTATATAAGACATGATATTCGTGATAATTTAGAATTATATGATGATAATCGTAAAAAAGAAAGATCTAAAATTTTTCATACAAATAACTCTGATTTAGAGTTTTTATTGATTTTTAAAAAGAATAATATTGTATTTGGAGATACTAAAATAGTTCTTAAGCTTAAAGATATAAAAAACTATATAAAAAAAGTTGAGTGTATAATGAATAAAAATATTAATGATGCTAAAAATTTTGGTTTATTAAAAAACTAATATATTCAACCATTATCTCTTTTTCCCCAATCCAAACCCAACTATATAGCAAGCTATAAATATTGTAATACTGTGAGTGAGTTGGCTAGAGGGAATTTGTACTTCCTTATCAATCACATTGTCTAATTGAGCCATCTCTAAAGATAGCATCTGTAAAGAATACCAATACAAGACTATAGCTACTAAAACTAATATAATTTTATCTAAACTTTTTGTTTGTAGGGACATTTTTAAGCCAATCAGAATTATAAAGGGTGCTATAAACTGACCAAACATAAATGGTAAAAAGTAGAATATTATTGCTATTAATAATATTATTGTAAGTTTTAGAAAGTTATTTTTTATCATATTATTTAGGATTACACTTTTGTAGTACAGTAGATCTATAACCTACATATGGTCTAGTTATCTCTAAATTCCATTGAGAATCATGTGGTGCAAAATGGATATGACAAATATACTGATCTATAACAGTTTCTCTTTGAGCCCAATTTGTCCATCCCCACATATTTGATTTTGCCAATAGTTCATTAACTGCTTCTTTTACAAAACCTCTAGCATTTGATCTTGCACAAGCAGTAGGATTTATATTAAATGTATAGTGTCCACCTCTCCAAGACCAATTTGAACTACTAATATATTGACGACATGGCCACAACCACCACGGATCCGCCACTACTGGATAGACAATACCTGGTACATTATGTTCTACATGTTGTATCAGTGTAAGTCCATCTGTACTAAACCATGTCTTGACTTCTTTTCCTTCTGCATCTTTTGCCCAGGGTTTGGCTATGATAGATATTGGCTCTTGCTTATTATTATAAACTATTGCGCTGCCATCTGATTGCAACTCTATCTTCCCTCCCTCTTCTAATTCTACCTTATACTCATATTCCGTAGGGGCATTTGGGTTATCTATAATAGTTGTCATTCTTACAGAACCATCATTATTAGCTTGTACAGTATTACTAAAATCTGATTCACTTGTATAGGCTACTACTCCTTTTGCTATGATTTCTCCTTCTTGAGGCTTGGATAATTCTGGTAGAGTTATATTTATTTCTGTGTCTCCTGTTTTGAGGCTTACTGCCTCATCTGGATTCTTTGGGATATCTATTATACTATTCTTTGTCTTTACTATTCCTGCTGAATCTTGATCTGATTTTAGATTTATTTGTGATGATTCTGAGAGTAATCCATTTACTCCCTGTAATGCTGATTTAATTTCACTATTTTCTTTATTTTGAATTGGTATATTATCTATTGCATGAACATAACTAAACACTGAAAACTGACTCACTACTATCCCCATAATCCCTAAATATATAATACTCTTTTCTAATCTCATGTGTATAGTTTATGAATAATAAGTATTTATCCATATTCAATATAACAGATTTATTTACATTTGTCAAGATTTGACAGAATTATACTAACTCCTCAATCCAACACCTCTTCAGCAGAATAATACCAAACTTTTAATCAGCCTTCTTTTTTTATTTTACGAACAAGATACAATTGTCTTAACATCAGAATATAATTAATTGTCATCCATATAATATATTTCGTCCATCCATATGCCCATCCAACCTCAGAATCAATTTCCATCCCAATACTAAAATGCACTCCAATAATAGATACAAAGAATATTCCCACTACCCAAAATAATTTTCTCTGATATTTCAATATAGATATTTGTAACCATAACAATAAAAGAAAGGGGAAAAATTGTATATATAGTATTAATATCGATACTATTATGTTTTCCCATATCATATTCCATTCCATATATTTACCTACTAAATACTAAAATCTATTGTTTCTCCCATACCAGGTGATATATAAATATTAGTATTAACCCTATATATACTAAATGATTTCTTATAGCACTCATAAATCCTCTCCTCACGGAATTACCCATATCTATAATTGGATTACCTGTTTCCCTCAAAAATGGAAATACCAGCCACATAATAAATAAGATAATTATTATAAATAATACACATCCTAATGTCTGTAAGACTTTATTCTTTTTATCGTCTATCTATAACATTACTTTTTTCTCTTAAAATTACAAATAAGGTTATACATAAAAATACTATGCCTAATATCGATCTTAGAATTATCTCTTTAATGAAACCTACATATCCCATCACACTAAAGTTTCCTAAGGTTTTAGTTATCAAAGTATAGATAAAGTAGCAAAAGATTGTCCAGATAACTAATATTCCTATCTTTGTATATATTTTCATATTAATATCTAATTCTAATTATTTGAATAAAATTTGCCACAGAGCACTCAAATGGAGCAGGCAAAGTAATCATCATTTGTTATAGTAATACTTATATACCTCGTAGCATATCCACCCAATGAACAATACACCGTATATACTATATTGTACCCATATACTTATATTAGGTACTAAACCAATACCTTTACTCAATATCACTCCTAGCCCAAATACACTTAAAAATCTTATAAATTTTTTCATATTATTATAATAAACACCCCGCTACTGCATCTCCTACACGCACCCATCCTTGAGCATCAGACCTATACCAAGCCCAACCACCTCCAGTTAAACATAGTACTGGTGCCCATGGAAGTACTTTTTTAGCAATAACTTTTACACCTCCACCTATCCATTTAAATGCGGTAACAAATGGTTTCCACCATGGATCCGCCACTACTGGATAAACAATACCAGCAACATTATGTTCTACATGTTGTATCAATGTAAGTCCATCTGTACTAAACCATGTCTTGACTTCTTTGCCTTCTGCATCCTTTGCCCAGGGTTTGGCTATGATAGATATTGGCTCTTGCTTATTATTATAAACTATTGCGCTGCCATCTGATTGCAACTCTATCTTCCCTCCCTCTTCTAATTCTACCTTATACTCATATTCCGTAGGGGCATTTGGGTTATCTATAATAGTTGTCATTCTTACAGAACCATCATTATTAGCTTGTACAGTATTACTAAAATCTGATTCACTTGTATAGGCTACTACTCCTTTTGCTATGATTTCTCCTTCTTGAGGCTTGGATAATTCTGGTAGAGTTATATTTATTTCTGTATCTCCTGTTTTGAGGCTTACTGCCTCATCTAGATTTTTTGGGATATCTATTATACTATTCTTTGTCTTGACTATTCCTGCGGAATCTTGATCTGATTTTAGATTAACTTGAGATGATTCTGAGAGCAATCCATTTATTCCCTGTAATGCTGATTTAATTTCACTATTTTCTTTATTTTGAATTGGTATATTATCTACTGCATTGACATAACTAAACACTGAAAACTGACTCACTACTATCCCTATAATCCCTAAATATATAATACCCTTTTCTAATCTCATATGTATAAGCTATGAATAATAAGTATTTATACATATTCAATATAACAGATTTATTTACATTTGTCAAGATTTGACAGAATTATACTAACTCCTCAATCCAACTCCTCTTCAGCAGAATAATACCAAACTTTTAATCAGCCTTCTTTTTTATTTTACGAACAAGATATAATTGTCTTAACATCAGAATATAATTAATGGTCATCCATATAATATATTTCGTCCATCCATATGCCCATCCAACCTCAGAATCAATTTCCATCCCAATACTAAAATGCACTCCCATAATAGATACAAAGAATATTCCCACTACCCAAAATAATTTTCTCTGATATTTCAATATAGATATTTGTAAACATAATAACAGTACAAATGGAAAAAACTGTATATATAATAATAGTATTACTACTATTATGTTTTCCCATATCATATTCCATTCCATATATTTACCTACTCAATACTAAAATCTATTTTTTCTCCCATACCAGGTGATATATATTCAATAATATTTTCTCTTTTTTTAGTACCCTCAAATATATAATTAATATCTATAGAACAATCTTCTGGAATCTTAATCCAAATTGTTTTTTTATCTCCTTTGTTTAAGATATCAAGAGATTTTTCTTCACAACCTAGAATTTGTATATTTGTAATTTTATCTGATGTAGAGTTTATCAGTGTAATTCTTGCATAATTAGTTAGCAATATAACAAAATAACTGTATACACTTGCTATCAAAATATTGAGTACTATTATACTACAAGATTTTAATTTTATATTTGTACTATTTTTACTAAAAATTATTATAAATCCTACAACAATACTTATTATAAGAATTATTATCCCTATAAAATAACTTATAAAAATAATATCTGTTGATAAAGTTATATAATATATCCCAAATAAAACTGTCTCTATAAAGAAAAATACTAGAGCTGTTATGGCTGTCAATTTTTGTAAACCCATATATATACGTTAATCCCTATTTTTATATTAATATCTAATCTTTTTTCTTTCTCCATTGATATATAAATATTAGTATTAACCCTATATATACTAAATGATTTCTTATAGCACTCATAAATCCTCTCCTCACGGAATTACCCATATCTATAATGGGATTACCTGTTTCCCTCAAAAATGGAAATACCAGCCACATAATAAATAAGATAATTATTATAAATAATACACATCCTAATGTCTGTAAGACTTTGTTTTCTTTATCATTCATATATAATATTAGCTCTTTTTCTGCCTCAATTTTTTATAGGAATAGATAATCAAAATGATTAATTCAAATGTTAGGAAATATATTAAAAACTCTTGCCCTATATTGTCTTTATTCGTAAAAAAGGCAGCAGTTATTGATACTATTATCACAAATCCCGTTTGATCTATAATTGAGCGTATATATCCTTTTTCCATAGGACTACTTAAAATAGACAAATATCTATAGACAAAGATTAAATTAAATAAAGTTCTGATTATTTTTTCCTCCATAATATAACTATCTTAATTTTTCTGACACTATAATCAATAATATAGTATATGTAGCCGTAAGGAATATATCTTGATTCCAGGAAAATACAATGATAAGAAGTATAAGTACTAATTTATTTAATCTATTCCAAAGAATACTACTTGGCTTTCTATATAAAGAATATAGGTAGAATAATAGTGATACTATTATGATGATTGAGTAGATAAAGTCTTGATTAAACATATTTTTATATAGCTGCAAATCCACCAACACCACAAGCAACCCATCCAAAGTAGGGTATAAACTTAGTGAATACTTTTTGAGTTACAAATTTAACCCCACCTTTAGTAACTATCCAATTTAGACCATTTCTAGAAATTTCATGCCATCCCACACACCCACCTATAAAGTTTACTATATTCTTCCACCATGGATCCGCCACCACTGGATAGACAATACCAGCAACATTATGTTCTACATGTTGTATCAATGTAAGTCCATCTGTACTAAACCATGTCTTGACTTCTTTGCCTTCTGCATCCTTTGCCCAGGGTTTGGCTATGATAGATATTGGCTCTTGCTTATTATTATAAACTATTGCGCTGCCATCTGATTGCAACTCTATCTTCCCTCCCTCTTCTAATTCTACCTTATACTCATATTCCGTAG
>Ga0214923_10000935_pt1 | contig 42812 bp, 40 predicted proteins | sample LL1510_MetaG_FD_177993 | JGI IMG/M metagenome (GOLD analysis project Ga0214923, IMG submission 177993) | Freshwater microbial communities from Lake Lanier, Atlanta, Georgia, United States - LL-1510 | ecosystem: Environmental > Aquatic > Freshwater > Lake | place: USA: Georgia | collected... | reverse complement strand
CTTTGTGCCCAATTACGAGCATAAAACTTTACATTCTTAATCTTATAAAGATCTAATGCATAGAAAATACTTTCTAATCCAGGCGTCCAATAATCTGCAAAATATACAATATCATTTTCTTTTACTTCGCCTTTACGAATTAAATTAAGAAAATACTGTACTTGAGACATGCTATATATTCCTCGACCAACTGCATCCAATACCATTCCTACTGCTACATCCCCATGCTCTTTATCGTCACCCGGAATATTTACAAATTCAATTTGGTCACTAAAATTATTAAATGCAGCAGGTGCCCACTCATTTGTTAATTGCCCAGTATATCGGCTCGCCAGGCTTTCTAAGCCAAAATAAAATAATTTTCTTTTCATAACTTATTTATCACGTTTTCTTTTAAATCGTTGTCTTATGGAATCAGGAACTTTAAATCCGTCCTTATATTTTGATTCCGTTTTGTCTGTTTCTTGTATAGACTCTGTTGCTTCGTTTATCATTAAATCAACGCGCAATGGATTTTCTTTCCATTTAATTAACTGAGCGCATTTTTCATATTCTTCTTTTCTTACATAATGTTCAATTAAAGCATCAATAACAAATTCCCTATCTAAATGATCGGGCATATCATATTGCTCAATAATCGAATATATGTTATCTACCCATGACTCCGCTTTAAAGCTGTCTATTAATTGTAAAAATAATCGTATACGTGCTTGTTTATCTTTGATATACATATTACTCCATACTATCTACGAATCGATAAAATTCATTTCTAGTAGCAGGGTCTTGCATAAATGCACCGGACATTTTAGAAGTCATCATTGTACTGTCGTGACGAACTCCTCTAACACATGCACACATATGATTAGCACCTACTACAACTGCAACGCCTTTATTACCTATACACGTTTCATTAATATAATTATGAATTTCAGTTGTAAGATTTTCTTGGACCTGAGGTCTTCGAGCGAAATGCTCTACAATACGATTTAATTTAGATAAGCCAATAACTTTACCATCGGTTGCTGGTATATACGCTACATGCGCATATCCAATAAATGGTAAAAAATGATGACTGCACATTGATTTAACATCGATATTACCTTGGAAAACTATTCCATCATATTGACCTGTATTATCAAATGCCGTAATTTTAGGAGGTTCATTATATACACCACTAAATAAATCATTAATAAATGCTTTAGTTACACGTTGAGGTGTATCTTTCATGTGTGGATTTTGTAAATAATCTTCAAATCCTAATTCTATTAGGAATTTTCCGAACGTATTAGATGCTTTGGTAATTTGTTCTTGTGATAACTTAATTGGAAATTTCATATTAATAATTTAATTGGTGTTTCTATTTTAATTAATTGTAATGTATCTAACCAAAATATATAAACATTATTACATAATTCCAATGCTTTATTTATTTTTAATGCATCTAAATTATATGACTGTTTTTTGGTATATTTATTATAAAGGTATATGATATGAACAAATAAATTATTCTGTTTCAGCGATTACCATCAATAAGTCGCTTTCGCGAAGTACAAGATACATTTCTCCATTTAATTTAACTTCATTACCTTGATGGTATGGAGGTAATGCAACTAAATCTCCTTCCTTAACAGTCATAGGAATAGGAACTCCGTTTTGTGTAAATAATCCTGCGCCGACAGAAATTACATCTGCTAATTTAACATCTTCAATGTTTGCGCTTTCTGGAATAAAGATTCCCGATACTACAGTTTCCTCTTCTTTTCTTTCTTTAACTAATACTCGGTCTCCGAGCGGTTTTGCGATTTTTTTCATATTAATTTTTTTATTTTAATTAGACCCCAGTAGTCTTGTCCCATGCTGCAACGTGCATTCTTGATAATCCTACAAATTTATATTTTTTAGCCATTTCCAAAACAAATCTTGTCCTTTCGAAATAATCATCTTGGCTATCTAAACCAGGCATACATATTACATATGGTAACGGCATATTAAATGGTTTAACAAAATCATTAAATACTTCTTGAACATCTTCTTCAGTACTAATAACGAATTTGAATTGATATATCATATGCTCCATAATTTTATTAAGAGCTTCCGGAACAATACGTTGCTTTTCAGTCATACCTGAATTAGCAAGTTTAGGTGAGCAATTAATTTGATCTAATTGAGCCATTAATTCATCTTCAATAACAAATGTACCGTTTGTTTCAATTTCTACAAACGGACTAAATTCAATATAATCGTTTCCGCTGAATACTAAATTCGACCAATAGTTATGAAATCCAATAATTGCTTTTTGATGTTGTGGAATTGTAGGTTCTCCACCGGTCCAAATAATATGGATAATACCGCGTTTAATATCATCATAGATACCTTGTTCAATCCAACGATCAATTAAATATTGATAATCTCTTTCAACACCTTTTGCCCATACTGGAATTGTGTCGCACGTCCAAGTAGCCTTACCTTCTTCATGTAAGTCACCTTTAAATGTACCTGGATCGTAATCTACTTTATCCTTTTTAAATTGATTTACGAATGCCATTTTAGCACCGCAAGATAAATTGCAATTGGCTAATCGAATAAAGTAAGCAGGATAGCCGGACGTAAGTCCTTCTCCTTGTACCGAATAAAAATCTTCGGAGATTAATAGTTTGTTTTCACTAACGTCTGTCATAATGAGTTAAATATACTTTTTAATTTGAATGCTTGATTTTTGTTTATATCGTAATTAACTACCGCACGATCGATATAATCGAATGCAGCTTCAATGCCTTTATTTTCAAATAACGACATTGATATTTCACCTACCTTATTATAAGAAGCATCGCTACCTATAACGCAAGTAGATACTCCATATTTAGAGCCTTTTGGATTATATACAGAAGATTTACTACCGCCTTTAAGCATAGTACCAAAACCTCTTCTTTTATGTTTATTGACTTCAGCCGCTGCCGACTTACTCATTACTTGAACTGTATTACCTGTCTTATGATATACTATATCGACACAGCCATATGTATCTACAGTAGAACAAGAAACACATTCTTTGTAACCTAATGACACTCGTACATTAGGTAATTCTGAATTACATGATTTACATTTCATAAACTAAATATAATAAATTCTTTTGAATTTTCCAAATTATATTTTACGATCATCATATTCTATTACACCTTTTGACTCAGCATAATTCTTAATCTCTTCCCAACGAACCTTATTAAACAAAAGACGCTCTGTATCAGAAATACTATCTCTTAAGCATTCTGTATAACAATTCGGAGTTTCGTAAATAGTAACCTTATGTATTTGTAATCCCGTTATTGAATCTTTATAAAGTACTTTTGAAAGTATATCCATTGCTAAAAATACTTCTTTTGCAATATTCTCTACAGAAGGATTACAATATTCATTTTCTCCATTTAAAGACATTAACCAAAGTTTAGTCCCATATTCTTTTGTAGTCTTAATAAGCAATTCATCTTTTGGATTAAGAATCATTCCATGATCAAGTATATCGTCAATCCATTGACAAAACACTCTTTTAATTTCTTTAAAATCAATTGCATATCCAATCTCTTCCATATTTTTAAAAGAGAAAGTTAGTTCATATAAGTATGTATGTCCATGTATGTTAAAACATTTCATGAATTCATTCATGACTCTATGACCTGAGTCGAAATTACCTTTTCGCGTAATATATTGTATTTTATCCATAACGTTGATTACTTTGTTTAAATATATAAAAATTATTTGATAAATCAAATTAAACAGTAAAATACTTCATTGATTAGATGAAGCATTTACTTTTTTTATTTTAATAAATCTAAAAGTGCTTTTGCATATTTAGCCTGGTTAGCTACAGACCCATCTATTTCGCCTCTTAATTTACTATAAGCATTTTTTAACTTTGAATCTTTAGAAGTTTGAATTAATTCAAAGTAATCTCCTAATTCATCGTTTATTTCATCTGTCATATCGTTATTTTGCGATGCTTGTTTAAATATATGCATTACATCTTTCTTAAGGTCTTTTTTAAAATCGCTTGATTTTGATATATTTATACCGAATTGGTTCATTACTGTAGGATCATATGCCTTGGCAAATATAATAGAATGTAATTCCATTTCAGGATCTTGAGCTATGTGAAATTCTTTTACTTTAGGTAAAATTCCTTGTTTAACAGCAGCATCAATATTTTTCTTTAAATCCTTCATATCACTTACACTAACCTTCTTTGGATCGAATTGAAGCCATCCTCTTTCCGGTACAGTAAATTCATGAGCTGGTAATTTTTTAGTTGCTTCTTTTAAGACTTTGCGAATTTCTTCGCGAATTAATTGTTTAAATTCTTGTTTGTTCATTATATTCCTTTTTTTTATATAAATATTATTTTATTGCCATATTAATAAATATCTCCCAACTTATTATTTACTTTTATTATATAAATATTATTTATTTTTATATTTTTTAAATATATTATCATCTATTCTGCGAAATGTTATAGTCGCTAAAAAAGAGTTTCTACTAAAAATTATAGGATCCGTTTTGCCTTCTTTTAAGACTTTACGAATTTCTTCACGAATTAATTGTTTAAATTCTTGTTTGTTTATTAAAATACCTTTTTGTTCCTTTTATTTTTATGGCTGATTTATCACATGAGGATAATCTTTATATGATGCTTTTGCAGTTTTTAAATCAAATTTAAGTGCATCACCAGAAAATTCTATAGTAGCAAAATCTTTTAAAGATTCTTTAACATTAATTTTATTTTGTTTAAAATAAATTATTCCAGATTTATCGCCGCCCATCATAAATGTATTTTTAGCATTTGATAACTCTTGTAAAAATGCGTCTGGATTTTTAACAAATCTATTATTTAATAGATCTACGAGTAATACTGCCGCTTCTTTATTTTCATCTGTTATACGATTACCTACTTTAATTGTAATTTCTTTATCTTTTCCCGCGGATTTAGTTATATCATCTACATCATCCGGCGTTATCCAATAAGAAGAATCTTTTGTATTACTTTTTACTTTTATTCTAGAAGTAGTTATGTCTTTAGGTATTCTTTTACCTTTTAAAGCTAACATACCTTTATAAGCAGAATCCATTATTGATATTGGTATATCACCCGGAGTATCTACGATTCTAACGTCTTTAAGTTTTTTGGATGGTCGATTTGATTTGATATCATTAATAATAGTTAATATTTTTTGCAATGCATTGGGATCGCCTAAGGTTAAAATAGATGTTTGAATTTTTGGATCTTTTAATGCGCTAACTAAGCCAAAAAATTCTGCCAATGGCTTAACTAAAGTAGGAAATCTAGATATTTTCCCTTCAGCACCGGGTCTAATCATCGCCGCTTTACCCGACTCGCCAGTGTCTAAAGCTTTAACTTCATATTTTTTCCCTCCAGACTCAATATCAAATGATTCACCAGGACCTTGCATACGTGCGTCATTGACTCTAAACATAATATATAATTCACCCGGTCCGCATCCATCTCCTTGAATTTTCCACAATTTTATAAAATCAGTATAAGGTGTATTATCTAAAGAATCGACTTGTTCTACTGTTTTAAATGCCGCTCCTAATCGCTTTTTTTCTCCGGGCGTACTAGTTTCTATTAAAGAAATAAATGACGGACGTAATACACGCCCCGAAGGAATATTATTCCAAAATTCATTAAATAATTTTTGTTTGTTTTTTGAAATATATTTTTTTACAAAATTTGCAACTACTGCATCTGTATTGACATCTTCTACTAAATCTAATTTTTCGTTAATAGAATTTTCTAGTAATTTTGTTAGTTTCATATTAATAAATATCTCCCAACTTATTATTTCCTTTTATATGTCTAGGTTCAAATGGACAATGTTTACATCCATTACCGCAACATGATCCTCGCTTTTTATGATAATGTTCAGTAAAAACAAAATTACCTTTTTCATCTAAATAATATTCTTGTACATTTTTTACTACAAGTTCTTTAACGTATTGGCCATAAATCCAATCATCCGCTCGTCTCATTTAATTTCCCGTACTTCCGAACCCACCGGTTCCTCTTTCTGTTTCGTTTAATTCATTACTTTCAATTAACGTAACTTGAGGATAAGGAAGAATAATAATTTGTCCTATCTTATCACCTACTTTATAAATTTCCGTACTCCAATGCTCATGTTGACTTATATCACATTTCTTTTTAGTAACATTAAACGTAAACTGAATTTCTCCCCTATAACCGCTATCAATAACCCCGACAGAATTAGAAAGCTCTAAATCATATTTACGTATTGAAGATCGAGGAAATATCAATCCAACATGACCATCAGGAATTTCTAAAGCTATTCCCGTTCCGTAAGTAACTTGTTTATTAGTCTCGCTAATGATATGAGTAGCTACTAAATCAAGGCCAGCATCGCCCACTTTTGCATAGCAGGGGATGGTAGCGTCTTCTCTTAATTTTTTTATTTTAACAGATATTCCCATGTAACTCTATTTGAATTGTTTCTCCGCGCTTAAGCGGAGTGTCTAAATTAATTAATTTTAATATTAAATCACAAAAGTTTCTCATCCCCACTGGCTCTCCCGGGGCTACATACGCATCTTCAAATTCTTGTCCTTGTACTTTTTCAAATATAGGCTTAAGAGCAGTTAGCATATATAACCCGTTATGTTGTCTTGTTAACCAGAGTTTCATTTCATATACTGTTAAACTATTTCACATGCACCGCCGGCACAAGCTAATTCGCCTCGAGCGTCGGTAGAATCGTCAATTTCAATTACTTTATCTAAATGTATATTATTTAAATGTTGAATCATTTCATCATACTTTTCTTGAGTAATATCTTCAAAAGGTGCTTGTACGTATGTATGATCTGAATAAGGCAGTACTGATAAACCTGCATAGTACTCCCTGTTTTCCCACATCCAATCTCCTACAATACCCCATTCATCATTTTTAACGGATATAGTAGCTGATACGTTATGAAGGTTTGAACCGCTTCTATGTCCCGGCTTAATCCATTCTTGCTGAATCTTTTTAACTCTTTCTAATAAATTAAGGGCCGATTCCGTACGTACTATTGAACCTTCCGGAGAATGTTGAGGAACTGAAATTACTGCCGTATCATGTGGACGGAAATACTCGTCTTCTACCAACTCAGGATGATAAACTGCTAAGTAAGAATAAATAGATTCATTCTTACCTACTCTTATTCTACGAATGTAATAATCGTTATGCCAAGCGTGAATACCAGATGACGTACCTAATACTAAAGATGACGTGCCCGAAGGTTTAACTGTAGTCGTACGAGCAGCTTTATTAATTCCAATCAATTCTGCTACTCGAGCATTTTCTTCTTTTACTAATTTAGCGGCCTGCTTAATATCGTAATTGAATACTTGATTAGACCCGATACCCGTCATACCTACACCAATAAGAGCTTCTTTCTCCGTCGTACGTTTCCATACATCTCTTAAATAATGAAAGTCAGTATATCCTGCTTGTAATGTTCCGATAAACGCAGCACCTTTACAACGCTCATTAAAATCTTCTTGAGACGTAATATCCGATGCATTTACTTCACAAAGGTTACAGAATTGATAAGGGCGAAGTGCAATTTCCGCGCAAGGATTAGTTCCCCAATCTTTATCGTTAGTAAAGAAAATACCCGGTTCGCCTGCTCCTGAAGCTTCAATACGCTTCCACAGATCCATAAAATATTCTTTAGTAATTTTATGTCTTAAAAGAGTTGCAGAGTTATTTGCTCTACCTCTCTGCGGATTAAGTTCCCACCATGCGCCTGATTTACAAGCAATCATTTCATGGTCGTCAGCGCTAAATAAGCTAATAAGAGCTGCTCTACGAATCCCGCCTGCAAGTACGGCATCCGCGATATGACATACGATATCATGTACTTCAATTGATGAAAGTTTTTCGCCATCTTCTTTATTTTCTAATAAACCTTTAATTTTTACTAAACATTCTTTAAGGGGTTGAGGTCCTGGTGCTTTACCGCCCGATGTAACTAAACGTGCGCCTTTAGGACGAATATCACGAAAATCAAATTCTACATCTGACGTGCCTTTAAAATAGCTTGTCATTAAAGCTTTAACGGCATCAGCCCATCCTTCAATAGAATCGCTAATTAAAAATCTTTTCTTTCTAGATTTATTTGATTTTCTAATTTCTGGTAAATTTTCTACATGATGTTTTTGTACTGAATAGCCGACGCCCGTACCGCCAAGTAATAAAAACATTACTTCTGAAAATGCACGTACGTCATCAATAGGCAAATAACAACAATTGTAAATTCTATTAGGACTTAATTCAATTGGTTTACCTGCGAATTGTAAAGATCGCATTGAAGGGAGTATTTTTTTATCATATACTAATTGATAAACGTCCTCAATTTCTTTTGCTAATTGAGGATACTTCTTCATATGCATCTCACGATTTCGAGTAACCAATTCTTCCCATGTTTCTCTTCTTTCCATCTCAGGCAAGTACTTACTATACTTCATGAAGATGGTAATATCACTAAGTATCCGTTTTGATAAATCCATATAATTTCTCCGATTTTAATTTTGTATTTATAAATATTTGTTAACCTAGCGATCCACCATTGATTTCCTTAAATTTTGTTGCTAAACTTTTACGCAAAATTTCATCGCCATTTTCCATTGTTTTTTTGGTCTCTTTACCTTGTACACTGGTCTCTTCAAATATTTCTATACGTCCATTGCTCATGTTTAATCTACTAGGTAACGTTAAACCGTCGGGCCCAAAACGATTTTTAATTACATACCACCGTCCTGTTCCTGCAATCTTATCAGTTACTTTACGTGACAATGAAATAACAAAATCACCAATCATAATTTTTGCAAAGGATGAAGCTACTTGCTCACCCGTAATAATATCTGACTCCGCAGAACTTCTATTAGCTTGCGATGCCGTATATACTGGAACTTCGTATTCACCGGCTAATCCACGCAAGTCTTCGTAAATATTTTCTAACTCCTGATGTAATGAATCTCTACCCTTACCATTTGTACTTCTTAACAAATCTGCGTAGTCTACTATTACAATATCAGGTTTTTTACCTTGTAAGATTAACTTATCTAAATGTGCCTTAAGAGAAGATACAGATGCTGTCTTTGTAGGATAATACTTAATAATAAGTTCACCCGTTAACTTTTTAAGTTCTGCTTCAATATCTTCAATATGATATTTTAGGTTTTGTGTTGCTATACCAGTTATAACTGCATCATACCTTTGTGATACGTAAGCTTCTGTTAACTCCATTGTATAATGAACTACTCTCATTCCTTTTTTAAGAATATGAGCGCCTATATTCATCATTGCAGTAGATTTACCACCGCCAGGACCAGCTACAAATATAATAAGTTCTCCTTTACCAAATCCGCCACCAGCTAAATCATTTATTAAAGGCCAACATGTTGGCATTGTATTTCTTACGTTATCAGTATAACGTTCTGCAACGCCTAATAAGTATTCATAGCCAATATCCTTATCGGCTCCGGCTTTCATTGCTTCGTCAATTCTCTTTTTAATGTCTTCATATTGACCGCGTTTAAGTAAATCAACTGAATCCATTATCGCTTTTTTAATTTCTTGATTCTTACAAAACTTAAGCGATTCTTCTTTTACGAAATCTAAATCATCTGATTCTACGTATTTAAATACTTCACGTAAATTGTCTATAATAGAGGTCTTTAATATATCACTTGATTCTTCTTGCGTTTTTATTTTAAATACATCTAACGTAGGAATAGATCCATAGTCTACAAAATATGTTTTTATAGTGTCTACAATCCATTGATTTGCTTGCGATTCAAAATAGTCAGGAGACATGATATCACTTACTTGTTGTAAGAATATTCTGTCAGTTAATAATGAGGATATAACCTTTACTTGAAAGTTATGACCGTACGTCGATAATTTATCTGCCATACATTAATATAATAAAATTTTTTCAATATGCCGCTAAATTGCTAAAAGTATTTTGTAACCAACTATCTACCGAAGGAATTACTGTATAGGCCTTATCCAACATAAACAATTGCTTAAAAGCATTTTTGTCGTATGTATTAGAATCCCTACCTGCCATATCCATTATCATTGTTTTGTAATTGCCGGCAATATCTACATTGTGTAATTGCATTAATCGATAATTAAGTTCCATACTTTCTTTTTGCTCTAGTACGGATTTATAAATAGCATACTTGCTATCTTTATTTGCTTCACAATACTGTAATATTTCGTCGATATCCACCTTTCGATGTTCGGTAATGAACGGAAACTTATTAAGTAGGGTTTTATGGCCTACTCCTTTTATACCTGGAATGTTATCGGAATTATCTCCAATGAAGATTTTATATAATAAAAAATTCTCCGGGTGCATTCCAAATCTTTCAACCATTTCATTACGACCATAAAGTTTCTTTTCTACCGGTCTCCATACTTGAACTCGTTCATCTATAAGTTGTAAAAAGTCTTTATCATCTGACATTATTGTTACTTTCTTTGTTTCTTCTTTAACAAATACATCAGTCGCTAAATAACTAATAACATCATCTGCTTCAATATTATCTATTGATATAACAGTAACTGGTAAGCAATTTAAATATTCTGCCAATCGACCAAATTGCCTTTGCAACGATTGAATTTCTTGTTCTACAGTTTGTTCAGTATCTTCAAACCTATTAAAGCGCGTAGGTAAACTACGTCCTTCTTTATAACCCGAATGCATTTTTCTTCGACGAGCAGAACCTCCCTTACCGTCAAATACTATTACTAATCTAGTAGGTTTAAATTGTCTTACTATCGCTCCTATAGAACGTATAAAACCAAACGTACCACCTATATGGTCGCCATCATCATTTACAATAGGAACTGCACTAAAGACTCTTATAAAGGTATTCAGTTAAAGGCCGTCGACTATAAGAACCTTTGAATCACGGTTCAAGTCGACGGCTGATTGATTTTCTTGTGAAAGTTGCCGTAATAAATCGGCATAATGTTTAAGCATAACTAATTATCGTTTTAATTTTTTTAATTTTTTCTGCGTCGGTTAACGATTCCCATTCTTGTTGCCAAATCACTACGTATCTATAATTAGTTGCGATTGCGTGTGACTTTCGTATATCGTCACGTTCCCATTGTTGATACGCAAATCTATCTTTTGATTTATCATAAAAATCTTTATCATATTTATTTGGATCTAAATGCCAATATGTACCGTGAAACTCAATAATTGTGTTTAAATCTTTAATTAATATATCATATGAAAATCTACCTAATCTGGCTTCATTAATTATATCATACCCTAAATTTAATAAAATTGTTTCAATTTCGCAATGTCCTTTCGATTTTACTTTTAACGGATAAGTACCGATACGGTGTAAATATTTAACGGATTCTGAAATTTTTTGCCGAGTTTCCGCACGTTTGCTAGGACTTAACTCACCTCTTCGATCAAATTTAGGCTTGCCGCGGGCAGCATCTGATTGCTTTTTACGCGTATCTTCGGATACAATTTTTCCTATTTGAGACTTACTAATTTTTTCTTTTGTCTCGTCAGTATGCCAAATTTCATTATTAGCTTTTCTGGAATTAATTCGCTTAGCCTTTACCTCCTCAGTTTGATTTAGTTTAAGTGAGTGTAACTGTTTCATCGAATTTCTGGAAATTTCTTTCAATTGTTGTTCTCTTTCAGTACCTCGTATCGATTCCCAGAATTTTCGTCTGGATAACTTCATTTTTTCTTTAGCTTCATCGCTATATCGAATCGGTGTCGAATTTCTCACGCTACTTCCGTACCGACCCTGCTTTTGCCGACAAATAGAAGTTATATAATCTTTATCATATACTGAATAAAACTCTTCCTTTAAAGGCTTAATAAATTTTTTACTTTTAGTGATAGATAAATAATCTAAGATTATTTGATTTGTAAGACTAAATACATTATTTGTTTGATCTATTATTAAAGAATAAAGATAATTTAGTTGCTCCTTGCTATACATATTCATTTTAAGTTTATTTTAAATAAATATCGTATTGTCGGTAAATTTACCAATAAAAGTATCAACTAAATTATCTAAATTCTATCAGTGACGCGAATTTGTTTTAGCAATTCAGAGTATTTAGATTTCATTAACTTTCTTCGCCTTCGAAATCAGTATCAACAGTTACATCATCAATACCAAAATCTTCACCGGCTTTGTATTTTAAAATATATTTTGAACAAAGCTCTTTATAAATATGATCTTTTAATTCAGCATTATCCATTATTTTACTTTCAAAGTCCTTAGACTGAAATTTAATTATTTCCCCCGTTTCGGTATTAGTATATGTATACCATGCACCTGCTTGAGTTACTAAATTAAAATTCTTAAGCATTTCTAACCAAGAACCGTAATCGTCTATACCGGATTCAAAATAGATATCATAATCAACCATTCTCAATGGAGGGCCCATACGATTCTTAATTACTTGAGCGCGCGTTTTAATTCCTAAAATTTCATCCCGGCCTTCTTTAGTTACTTTAATTTGTCCTACGGATTTTAAACGTAATCTTACTGACGAGTGGAATGCAATTGCTTTACCACCGCTCGTAGTCCATTGATCTCCAAAGCTAACGCCCATTCTAGTACGTAACTGATTTGTAAATATCATACAAATACGTTCGCGTCCTATAAAATTAGTTATCTTACGCATTGCCTTTGATAAAATCAATGCCTTTGATGTTGCATAACCATCTTTATCATAATCAGCTGCCATTTCAATTTTAGTTGAAGCACCGGCGACTGAATCTACTACAATCGTAACAATTTTATTTTTATCTGTTTTACGTACAGATTCAATAATTGAATCAATTGCATCGAAAATGTCTTCGATAGTATCTAACGGAACATAAAGCATATCTTTTAAATTAACTCCAATTGCTTGAAGAAATTCTCGGGATATTGCATTTTCAGTATCAATATATACTGCCAATCCGCCTTTCTTTTGTGTATTGGCTAACACATGTGCTGCCAATAACGATTTACCTGACGCTTCTAATCCGGTGATTTCAGTAATACGTCCAACGGGTAGTCCCCCATTAGGTCGATTACTAATAGCCAAATCCAACATTGAACTACCGGTAGAAATCCATTCACTTACTTCAGAAGGGGAGTCATCGTCCCCTTCCAGAAAGTAAGCTACTTTATAATTACTACTTTTAAATTTTTTGTTAAGATTCGTTGCTAATATACCGGCCAGTTCATCTTGTAAAGAATCAATCTCAATAGATTTCTTTGCCATAATAGCTCCTTAAATTACTTGTTAAATAGTTGATCGAATGCCGCACCGATATCATCTACAGACGATGCTGCGGTTGAAGAAGACTCAATTGAAGCCTTATTCTGTTTTTGATTGTCGCTTTTAGCTGGGTCTGCCGACGCGGACTCTTCTGATGGATTCAACCAATCTTGTAATGCTTTCATTAAGTCATCGTAAGAAGGTTCTTTAAAGATGTCATTAATGTTAGGCTGATTACCAATTTTTTCTAATACAGACTTATCCGTAGTTATCGGAGTCACATTCGGTTTAATACGAATTGACGTCTCTGGATAATCTTTACCTGTCTGGTCTTTCGATTTAAATTCGACTGTAATATCACGTCCGTTCATTGGATCTGAAATATCACCGTAATCAGGATCTGCAATAAATCCTAAAAGTTCTTGATAAACTGTTTTACCAAAACCCCAAAACTTAATACCTTCATGCTCTTTACCACGCACAATAATAGGTGCATAACAACGCATCGTCGGTTCAAGCTTCTTGCCCATTTTCCAATCTTCTTTACTACCAGATGATTTTAATTTTTCTGCAAATTCTACAATCGGATCAGGTCTTCCATAAGTAATAGGGGATAACATGTTCTTACCGCCGAAATTATAATGAAAGTAAAGCTCTAAAAATGGATTGTCTCGATTGTGCTGATAAGGAACTATCCTTATTTGTTGCGCGCCTGGTTCAGGCTTCCATAAATTGTTTTGCTTTGTCGTAACATTTTGAAGTTGCGATAACTTCTGCCTAACGGTGTCTAAATTAATTGCCATAATTTACCTTTATTTATTTGTTAATTGTTATTGAATATAATGAATTCTTACGTAAGTTGCAAATTTTATTTAACATTTATTATTTGATATAAATATGTAGTCAGGAACTTTAGTTCGTTGTTTGACAACAATAATATTCCATTTGAGTAATTAGCCCATTCAATTTTAAATGACTTATCTAATACTCCGTTATTCTGTTGTTTAATTAAAGCGTTCAATGAGTTAATGGTATAAATTGTATTTGTATCTCTTTTTTTATGTACTAACATTGCATTAGGTAATTGCTTTCGCTGCATTTCTTTATCAATATTAAAACTGCAAATGAACTCTTCGCTATCTTCAATGCCTAATATAAAGATTTTTTTGAATAGTACAAAATATGTCGATTCTATTATATTAGTCGTATAATCTAAATTCTCTTTTAGTGAAAACACACATACTAATTGACTCACTAACTCTCCTTAACATTTTATCTTTAATATAAATATAAAACGTCTCACTCAACATCATGATAATTAATTCCTTTTGTTAACTTTGTTGGGAATTTATTATTTTGTTCTAATATACCTTTTATTTGACCTATCAAATCTTCGTTATAAACGTTCAAATCAAATAAAAATGAGTCATAGGTATATAGTATCAGTTTATTTTCATTACCTTGTAATAGCTCGTTTATACTACTTATAATATGTATATTACGCTCTGTTTCATATATCTGTATAAAGTAGTTAAGCAATTTACTTGCATTAATATCTTTAAAGAATTTTTTGTATAATTTCCTTCCGGCTAATGGAGATTCGATATAACCATCTTCATTAAATTTTTCAAAAAGCAAGTCTGTATACTTTTTTACTTGAGCAAAAAATTCAACTGACATATAATCTTTTGTTATACCTCCATACAACAATTTAAAACTAATTTGTTTCGATTCTTGATATTCAGCATCGCTTAATATATCTTTTTCAAAATACATTTTACCTAAATACTCATGCACCGATATTCCTTCTGGAAATTTATAATCAATTAAATCTGCTAATAAACGTAAGTGATAAGCATCGTAATCAAACTGAACTAGAATGCCATTCTTATATCTACTTATAAATGCAGAACGACTTCCATCTTCTTTATTTAATGCAGCGTAATTAATACCGTTAAATCTATTAGAAGGTCTTCCTGTTGTAGTATATATATTGTATTCTGTATATACTAATTTGTCCTGATATAAATTTTCTTTAAAATGCTTATTAAATATTTTATGATCTATATATAATCCATTATTTTCTATACTATATAAAGTACGAAGTATAAAATCATAATAGTCATACGAAGGTGTAGTTGAATACGTTTGATCTTCAAAATAATCTAATACATTAAAAAACTGCTCTCGAATCTTTGTACATCTATCATAATGCTTACTTATTGGAATAACTACATTGATATCAGATAAATTTTCATACGTTCTATAAAATTGATCATGGGTGGGAGTATCGTAATCCTGATCCAGATATGTATTAGAATAAAACCATTGTACTAAATCAATATCAATTAAATTATTCTTTTCGCTATATTTTAAAAGTCTCTTTTTATTATAACAAAATATTTTTTCAATACTATTGAGATAATCTTTTAGCGTTTGAGTATTTATCGATTCCGATTCCGAATGATCATAACATAACATGTATTCATTTGATGAATCTATACAATATACATATAATAAAGATATATCGCTTTCATGTAGCGATTTATATTCTGCACAATAAATAGGAATAATAAAATGAATAGATTTGGATTCTTGCTCCAAGAACTTAAAAAAATCTACGTAACTATCTATAATTTTCACAACCTTAATTTAAAAAATACTTTACATATTTCCAAATTGTTTTCGAATTTCTTCTGGAGTAAGTAATGAATAAATACTAAACTCCGTATAATCCGTTAGAATTTTTACTATGCCAGAAAACTTCTTTTCATTTAAATATACTAATCGTTTGTTAGTATCATATACACCGAACTCTATTATTTGACCATTTGCTACAATATCATTTTTAGGCCCAGTTAATCTCCATTCAATAACAAAAGCATCGTATAAAATTTCATCAATACCTTCTCTCGGCGTTTTCCAAGATTTATATTGTTTATCGTTTACTTCAAAAAATTCAGTATATATATTTTTTAAATTTCTTCTATAGATAAAATATCGTTTAAAAAATCCTTTTTTATAATCATCTAATGTAGGTAATGTATATACATTGGTAGGCGATACATTAAACGACACTTGTAAGTCTGATATTGAATCGTATATTACATTTGTTTGATTTCTTTTTATTTCAGAATACGGAATTATCTTTTCTGACTTTACCATATTATAATATGGTTCAGTTAATACTAATCCATCTAAATATCTATGATAATATCCAATATATTCAACCCCATTCTCATACATCCACTCTTTACCTTTCGTATAAAGATTTGTTATGATCTTAGTTTTTGGATAATATATTTTGGGTCGTTTGTACATATTAATAAATCCTACAATACGTATCTAATGAAACGGTCCAATCTCCTGCAGATACGTTATGTGATACGTTTGTTATCGCAAAACCTACTTTATAATTTGGTACTTTAGCCGCCATGGCCGCTGGGTTTGTTATAACTCCCCCGTATTGCCATCCACCGATTCCATCCAGAGTTACAGATAATTTCCACGGAGCAGCCGTACCAAATTCAGCCGCAGATGAGAGTAATCCTGCCATTTTAGTTTTATTAGCAGATTTAAGAGCAGATACATTTTGCGGATCTGCGCTATCGCCAACTGCCTTTACTAATGTTGCATAATCAGGTTCATCTGGTTCAACATTAGTATTTAAACCTTTTGCCTTAGCTTCTGTAGGTGCATTTTTATTAATGTAAAATACCGCTGCTTGATCACTATCTAATTGTGCCGATAAGGTAGCACTTCTATATGGACTAGTACCTACGGCGTTTACGGTAGGTATAAGATTAAAATCTACAATATAAATATTTTTATCTTGTCTATCGGCGCTGTTAGCTAATGTTAATGCATATACCTGCCCGCAGTTATCATTAATTAGTCTAAATATACTATCAAAAAACGTTTTTATTGACAATCGTCTAGATTGCCCGCCTGCAGTAGTTCTTTCTTCTATAGTAAATTTTGCAAATTCTTTCATTTTTTCGCAACTAAGTAAAAGAGCTTCAGAATTTCCGGTATATGTTCCTACCGTAGGAAAAACTTTCGGACCATATGTAGCTGCGCCAGGAATTAATAATTCTAACGGGTCTCCGGCATTCATTGCTCCGGCTGGTATTGTTACGGGGCATTTTCCTGCATCTGCAAATTTTATTTGTACATCCGGGTCTAAATAACTTTTTAATACTTTATTACAACAATCTACTACGGATGCAAATGTTACATATGCTTTATATTGCGGATTAGTAGTGTCCTTAGTAGTAGCTCCTTGGTCTTTTGGGCTGGCATAATCTTCAGGAACTTCAATAACTACTCCAGACAATCCATTACCAAATGTAGCAAGACCTGATACTTTTTGAGTAGCAGCTTGTGACTGAGCATCTAGAATAGCTGATATTAATCCACTGACTTCTTTAGTATTACCCGCAGCATCCGTTTGTCCTGTTCCTGTAATTAAAGGCGTTGCCGCGTCGACACTCATATTAGCGGCTACTACGGAAGTATTATTTCCTAATAAATCTACAGTAACATCAAAACCTCCTTCGCTATTTGAAGAAACGTTATATCCCATTACCTTTCCATTAAATCCTTCCGAAGCTAATACTTGACCTCCGTATGCCCAGCCCCAGCTCATACCTACAGTATCGCCTATCGACGGGACATTTCCTAAACCGCCATAAGTTCTATAGGTATATGAACCTTTTTGATTCATTCCTAATTCATCCATACCGGATGTAGTTATTGATACTAAATGCGATTTAGGTTTAAATTTATCTCCATTTGGATCGCTTCGAGTATATAATCCTTTAGGAGTAACTGTGGTAGATCTATTATTATCATTTTCATCTACCGTATCTACGGGGTCGTTTTGTACGCTCGGTAAATCAATAGTATTTTTGCCCCAAATTGAATTATATCCGCCCGCAGAAGCAAATACAATTTTACCGTAAGCAACTTCTAAATAACTTCTAGTACGTTCTCTTGAATCATAATTACTTAAAATGCCACCGCCTGCAGGACGCCACCACGGATTAATCCATGCCATATTATTTACCTCCTATTTGATTTTTCTATTAATGCATCAATATCAGATTGAAACTTAACAGGGGGTATACGTAACTGAAGGCCTGGTTCTAGGTATAATGAACTAAATGGAATGTCTGGATTCGCAGCTGCGATTAACCACCATAAGTTAACATCCTTATAATAATCAAAAGCCAAAAAGTCTAACGTATCTCCTATAGTTGTTATAATATATGTATCGTCCGGAGTTTTTTCGATAGTAGGTAATATACCAGCACGGATATATCTATGCTTTCTATCTTTATTTAGTAAAACGCCGTTTAGTTTATATCTTTCGTAAAACATATTTACTTTATTATAAATATGTTAAATGTTAGAATCCCATAACCAACTACCGTCTTGAGATGCAGGTGTATAATTTCCGTTATATAAATGATATGCTCTACCACCTTGCTGCGGTCTCCAATCATGAATAATTTTAAATTGTACATCTACATCTACTATAGTAGGTAATTGTTTGGAATATTTATTCTTTTTCTTTCTAATTGTATTTGTTTTATCAATTGTAGAGTCATCAGCTAAGTCCCAAGAAGATTCTTCATTAACTCCAATTGTTAATCCTGTAAAATATCCTGGAGTATTATTAAACATATCTCCTATTGTCATTCTACATAAAGCTCCTCCTGGTTTACCGCCACCATATACTGGCATTGTAAAAGTAGCTAAATAATTTAATTTTCTCCACATTGGAACTAATTCTTCTCTTGAAGTAGCTGCGACAGTAAAGTTAAAAGAAATATTTCTTTCAAATGAACTATATATTGCAGGTCCATCGGGACGTCCAATAATACTTACCGTACTCCAGTTAGGACTAAATGAATCGGCCAAATTCTGTATATTTGATCTAAATACTATTACATTATCTCTACCGCTATCATATAAATCAATACCAGAAAAATAAAACTTTATAAAATCTCTAACACCTTCAGGATATATTTCATTTTGAGAAGTTGATTTAATATAATCAGTTGCAGTTATTTTATCGCCCCTGAATCCATTAGTATTTGATATTCCGAATTTGCCTATAGTTTTAAGATCTCCTATTGCACTATCTATATTACCTCTATCTTGTGCTTGTCCTGCTCCGTCAATACTAGTTCTGAGATATGGATCGCTTCTATCTGCATTTGGATTGCCTTGATCGCCGAATCCATAACGTTTAGATAAATTACCTTCAGTAAAATTAACATTATCAGTACTAGTAGAAAACGTTTTTGTTTCTCCGCCTAATTTAGCACGAAAGTCGTTAATTGAAGTTGATTTAGAACTTCGGTCTTTTGCAATATTACGTATCTCTGCATAAGGTAATGTAGAGAATCTATGATCTCTATCTGTTAAATTAGCAGGAAATGCAGAATTTTGAACTCTTAAAGATTTTCCTTCTGAATAATTGTTTCCTGGTTCATTTCCGTCCGATACTGTTTGGTCTAACCATCGAGTAAGATTATGTGGATTATCATTAACGTCTCTATCCAAATCATCTATACCAAATGCATCACGATCACGACCATTAGCATTAGTACTTATTTTAGGATTACCTAAATGGCTCGTAGGAGTTTTAAGTAATCCGGCATAATAATCCATTGTAAGATTACCATCCGAATCGTGATAAGGCGTTCTACTATTTCCTAATAATGTTTCAGTAACTTTATCATCTTTACTAAAAGTAATACCAAATTCTCTAGAACGTGTATATCTCCTAATAGTTGTTGAACCTAATCCATATACAGAACCTGGTCCGCCTAAACCTGATAAAGTTTGTATAACCGGATTATCATTTCCTTTAACTATAGAAGACAATTTTTGAAGTTTTGCAACGGCATTTGAAGAAGGAGCTCCTCCAAAAGGACTTAATAATTCTGTTTTAAGTTGTAAAAGTCTATTATTAGCTATAAATTGATTTGAATTTTTTGTTTGATATTGAATTATCTTTTCATATGAAGCAGCTTCATTTGCAAATGGAATTCCGTGTCTAGTAATATGTAAACCAAATGCAGATCCTGGAACTGATAATAATGTAGTTAATCCTGAATGCGATCTTGTATCATTAAATGGTAATACATTTTCTAGATTCTTTTCTACTAATGGATTTGATTTTCCTAATCCTACTTGAGTTATTGCCCATACAATACCTTTAGGACTAGCCATAAATTTAGCTAAACGCGCAGTATCAATAGCACTACGTTCTAATGCCGTGCTAGCACCTCCTCGTATAAATCCTCCATCTAATGCAGCGGCTAAATTATTTGCAGCAGTACGTCCTTCTTGTTGGCCTAATGCATCGATTCCCCATCTTTGTGGATTCAATACATCTGGATTTTGTATACCTCTTAAAATTAAAGGATGTGCTATATATGTGGGATTAAAAGCTTCTTCACGAAGTTTAAATTTAGAATACTGTTGTTCTAATGGAGACGGGCTTCTTCTACGTAATGACCAAGATGTCAATAAACTTTGATTTGAATCATTACGAACTGCTTCTGCATATCTATTTTCTGCATAAAAGCCTTTATTACCCATTTTAGAACCAGCGCCTAATTGATTTTCTAATTTAGCAGTTCCTCCTGAAGGTCCTAAAGTTACATTTAATAGTCTTGCCCCATAAACCGTGTCAGGATATTGATATTTAGTATTATCTAAACTAATGCCTATAAATCCTGATTCGTAAGGAGCTAATTTAGTTTTAAATCCTTTAGCACCTGAAGTTTCATCCGGAAAATAATTTACGGTTCCTAGACTAGTTCCAGTAGGGTTTGTATATGTATTACCGCTAATTCCAATAAATTGCGATTCGCCAAATCCATTTTTAATTGTAAATCCTTTAGCATATGTATTAGGCATAAAATCAACGCCAACTCCTGGTGTTGTATTTATATTAATTCCATTTGGATTAGTAAATGTCGTTCCGTTTATTCCAACGAATTGAGTTACTCCTATAGGATTTTTAATTGTAAATCCTAATGCATTAGTATTTAAAAATGCATTAGTAGCTGCAGGTAAATTACCATCAAAATTTAATTGTGAAGATTCTGGAGGTAATTTATCTAACTTACCTAAACGATCATACTTTTCAGGAACGCTGTCAATATCTAACTGCGACCCTGCTTTAGGAAAATTAATTAATTGCCCTTGTGTATCATAACGGTCGGGAGTACCGTTTATAGCCAGGTTCGATTTAAGTGATATTATTCCCATATAATATAATTATGATCGGTAGCCATTTACGTTGGCTCCATACGATTTTCTAAATGATATTGCGCTTTGCATTTCGGCTACTGTCTTTTCACCTAATTTAATTATTACCGGTTGCTCTACTTTAGCAATTAATTCTCTTACCAATCCTTCTAATTTAGCATTATTGTTTTGGTTATTTATTGTCGTTTCTGATTGAGTAGCGATTGCCGGTTGAGCGTTTACTGTAGCCACTGGTTGCATTACTGGTGTTATAGGGGCCGTAGCTACTGCTGTTGATTTCGTTTCTTGAGCAGTTTCTTCATCACTGAATCCAAAGAAACTTCCTACAGAACTAATTGCACTACTTGCTAAATCTTTAACTCCTGACATTGCCGATCCCAACGTATCGCTTATAGCATCGCCTATACCTCCGCCGCTTACATCTTTAGGAGTGGCGGAAGCAATTTGTTGCATACGAGATATATCATCGTCTGTTATATTTTTCATTGATGCTAATAAAGAGTCATATGATTTAGCTAAATTATCAATTGCAGTTGCTAAAGCATCTATTTCATCATGTTCAATATCAGCAATATCATTTAATAAGGCTGCAATTAAATCGCCCTTATCTCCAACGCTATCATCTAATGCACCGACCTTTGCATTAAATGATTCTATACTAGTTCCTGCTAATGCAATGGATTTAGCAACTGTATCAATTTTACCGGTATCAATAGCTGCCAATTGGGTAAATACTGCGAATGGATCTGTTCCTAAAAAACTATTTAATCCGTCCGCTAATCCACCTTTAATAACTTGATTATTAAATTTATCCAATGCATCCGCGGATTTTATAATCGGGTCTGTATTAACGTTTCCGAAATTAGTTAATGCATCTGACATTGATTTAAGACCGTCTGCAGTAACTTTCATTTTATTACCGTCGATAGTCTCTAATTCTTTTAATGTATCTACTGGACTAGCTCCGAAGAATGATGCAATACCATTTACTACTTCTCCCGCGGTTAATGCTAATAACCCCGCACCTAATGCTCCCAATGATAATCCTACTGCAGCTATATTTCCTGCGTCGACATCACTAAACTTAACAATAGAATCTGCAACTGCAGTTATAACTGTAGATATTGCTTTCCCTACTGATTCAATAACATATCCTATACCTTTAAAAACATTAAATATAGCACTCGCTGCTGCTTGTATTGCAGGGGCAGCTGCCCCTAAACCTTTACCCAGTCCTGTAAAAGCCTTGCCAAGAGCTTCTATGCCAGGACCAGCAATTCTAAGAGCTGCAGCTATTCCCATAGCCATAGCAAGTACAATTAATCCAACCGGTAATCCGAATAACGGAGTTGGTGTTGCCATTGCTTCAGCAAAAGTAACTAATCCAGTAGATAATCCTACAAAAAACGATCCAATAGCTTGTCCTAAACTATTCATTATACCTGGTAATTTACTAGCGGCTTGACCTAATCCATCTAATAAAGTATTAACAACTTTCATTACTTGTTCAGCTAATGTATTACCTATATTACCTAATGCTTCAACTAATGCAGTTCCTTGAGAATCTATTATTTCAATAACCGATCCTAATAAATCTCCTACAGCTCCTATTAAATTAGTACCAACATCTCTAATTACGTTAACGGCAGTATTTAATAAATCTCCAATATTTTGTAATAATGATTGTAATGTTGAAGTTAATTCTTTTGCAACGTCTTTAATTGTCTTAAAGATATCTTTCATTACATTTTTTATAAAATCTAATATAGTTTTAACTGTATCTTTAATAAATTTAAATATATTCTTAAGCATATCACCGATGCCTTTAAAAATAGCCTTTAAAGTATCGTTAATAGATTTAAACATCGAATTTAATCTATCTGCAAATGACTTAGTATTTTTTAGGGTTTTATCTGTGCCTTTAGTATCTACTTCAGGAGTTTCAATTTTCTTTTCTGATAATTCATCAACTGCACCTTTCTTTTTACCTAATGATGGAAATTTTCCTTCTTTTAAGCTTTTAAATCCTTCTTTTAAAGAAGATCCAATGCCTTTTGCACTATCGTACATTGAAGATAATCCGTCTTTTGCTTTAGATAAAGTTTTTAAAAGAAACCAACCACCAATTATATTTCCAATTGCAAGTGCGACAAATTTAATAATTTCCATTGACTTACCGGTATCATCGGCTGCCTTACTTGCAGCTCCGGTTGCATCTTTTATACCGAATATATTTTCTTTAATATATTTTACTGCTTTACCTATTTTATCAAAAACGGCAGATATAAAATCAATAGTAACTCCTATTGGATACCATGCACCTCTTAAAATATTACCGGATATTTCAAATATAGTACCTAATACTGAACCTATTATTCCTAATGTCTTTGATATAGAAGATAATATACCTTCTCCATTACCTAATGAATCTACAAAACTATCAATTATAGGAAGCAATGGTTCAACCATTTTATATAATAAATCAGTTACTTTTTGTATTGTACTAGCTAATTTTTCTTGAGTTCCTGCTCGCTGTTGTTCAGCTACTTTTTGCTTAAGCAATTTTCTAGCTTCATCATCTTTCATTCCGAGCAATTCTTTCTCTAAATCTATCGTACCATCTTTAGCCTTAGTCATTATTTCTTGTAACTTATTTGCATCGATGCCTAAAGTATTTAATTCTTTTTGCTTCATCATCATTTCATCTAAGTCACTTACTTGCATTCCCATTGCTTCGGCTAATGCTTTTTTCTGAAGAACGCTCATTTTATCGTAGTCTTCTACAGAACCAGCAGCTTTAACCATTTCTTGCATTAAGCCTTCAGTGTCGCCTTGTAACGCATAATAACGAGCCGCATCTAAATTAATATTACGGCCTAACATCATACGAGCTTTATTTTGGGCAGTTATCGAACTTTCTATATTCAATAAACTTTCTCCTGCCGCACTCATTTTATCTAATGTAGTACCCATTAATTTTGCAGTCTTTGTTGCTCGTGCTAATGCAATATAATCGCCTTTAAAATTCATTAAAACGGTTTTTGACGTTTTAGCGATATCTTTCATTATTTCTCCGGCAGGTACTAAACCATCTTCACCAAACTTTTCAGCGGCTAATGCCATTTTATCTAATGTACCACCTCCGATAGCAGCCGCAGAATTTAATGTCATTGTTTCTTCTGCAGACAATCCGTATTGAGTAGTTAACATTGTACTCGTAGCTAATAAATCTTTAGCTTGTTTATTTTGTGTTGCTAATAAACCTACATTAAGACCCGTAGCCTGCTGTAAGTCTACCATTTGTTTTGTTACTTCTGCAGTATTCATTCCTGCTACATTCATTTCCGTAGCAATATCTACTGCAGTATTTTGTAACTTCCCAGCTTCTTTATATGATATATTTAAATTATGAGCTAATTCAGATACTTGTTTATCGGCATCCATAAACAATTTTACTAATCCAACTACTCCGGCAATTGCTAATAATATAGGAAGTATAGGAGCTAATGATGCCATTAATGTACTTGCACCTGCTGAAGCAGCAGCAAAAAATCCTGAAGCTCCTGATCCGGCAGTTGAAAATGCATTTGCCATTGCAGTTCCTACATTATCTTTAAGATTTTTAGAAATAGTATCAAGCCCTAACATTTTTCCTAAAAATCCTTCTTTACCCCCTGGTACTAAATTTAATAATTTATCGCCGAAACTAACGATACTATCTCGCGCAGCTTCTAATTTAGAGTTAATTTTATCTTGCGCTTCAGCTTCTTGTTGCGCCGCAGTTAATAAATCTTTACGAGACATTAAAGCATTTTGTAAGTCTTTATCTCCAGATGCAATTGCAATTTGCAAATCTTCTTCTGTTTTTAAAAGTTCTTTAGAAAAGTCTAAAGACTCATAAGAAGCTTTACCTATACGTTGTTTATTATTTAGTACTTTTAAAAGGTTATCTGCATCATCTTCCGTTAACTTATTAATTTTTTCTAAATCTGTTTGTAATTGACGTTCGGACGTTATACGTGAATCAATAGACGTTTTTTGAAGATTAAGAATTTTTAATTCAGCTTCTTCTTCTTGTACATTACCTTGGACTTTTCCTGATTTAATATCTCGTATACGTTTAGTAATATCCGAAGTTTCTTTAGTAATATCTTTTAACTTAGTTGATAAGTCCTTTTCTCGTTGTTTTGATTTATTAATTCTATCATACATTTCTTTTGATTGGTCGGTAAATTCTTTTATTAATTTTTCGCTACCAGCAATATCAATATTTCTTTTTGCAATTAAATCTTGCGCACCAAGAATTTTTTTATATAAATCAGACCTTTCAAACAATAAAGTATTATCAACTTCAGGTAAATTATCTTCTAAATCTTCTATAGGACTAGTTTCAATAGGAACTTCAGTAGGTAATGGAGGTTGAATTTCCGGCGTTATAGAAGGTACTTGAACCGGTAATTGAATAGGCGCATTAGAACTTAGTTTTTGTATTTCTGATGCGTCGACATTTATTATAGAATCTAAAATTATAGGAGTATACTTATATATTGCTTTATCTACTACAGACATATCTACGTCTGATATAATTGCTGATAAATTTATTTTTTGTAATTCCGTTAAATCAATATCTTTTACATTATATTTAATTGTCGATTCTATATCTTCTATTTTTGGTAAATCTATAGGTTGTACGTTAAATTTAATATTTGCTTGTATATCTTCGATTTTAGGTAAATCCGATATCTGTGCCGTATATTTTATTGAAGCATTAATATCATCTATTTTTGGTAAATCTGATATTTGCGTTGTATACTTTACTACTGCAGTAATATCTTCGATGTCCGGAACTTCGATGTCTTGTATGTTAAATTTAATGTTTGCTTGAATATCTTCAACTGTTGGAGGATTTGGTACTTGAGTTGTATAATTTATTAAAGCATTAACATCATCAACCTTAGGTATTTCAATCGGCTGAACATTAAATTTAACATTTGCTTGAATATCTTCGACGTCAGGTAGATCAATCGGCTGAACATTAAATTTAACATTTGCTTGAATATCTTGTACGTCAGGTATTGTAATTGCTTCGGTATTAAATTTAACATTTGCTTGAATATCTTCAACTTTCGGCAAATCAAAAGTTTGTACATTAAATTTAATATTTGCATTGATATCGTCTACTGTAGGTAGATCAATCGGCTGAACATTAAATTTAACATTTGCTTGAATATCATCGAGTACTGGTAAATCAATATTATCTAATTTACTAGCATCTACATTTGATATAGACGCATTTAAATTAATATCAGGTAAATTTTTAATAGATTCTTGTAATGAAGATATATCTACTTCATTAATATTTGAAATAATATTTAAGTTAGGTACTTTTATATTTGATATATTTTTTGAAAAACTATTTAGTTCACTTCGTAATGAGCCAAATTCTTTAGATAATGATGTAACTGATTTACTCATATCAGTCATTTTATCTTGTATCTGATCTGAATAATCAATTGTATCTTCGAATCCAGATGTTAATGACTTAACAAAGTTGTCAAGTTTTTTGGTATTAAAAACTTTTGATAATTCCTTTTCTAAATCTTTTATTGATAAAGTAACGTCATCAAAGGAGTTTTTAATTTCTTCAGCTTTTTTCTTTGGACCCGATTGTTTAGCCATTTATTACTTTTTATTGAGCGATTTACGAAATTCTTCGTATTCTTTTTCTTCGCGATTTTTTTGTGATTTTTGATATTCAGTAGATCGTTTTAATTGTGCTACGTAATTATCTACTGCATACTGAACTGATTGCTGAGCAGCGATAATATCAGGATCATTTTTTATTTTTTTAACTTCACGCTTTATCATTGGAGATAAAAAAGCCATTAGAAGTTTTTCTAACAATCCTTCATTTAATTTAGATTTATCAGATTCTTTAATAAGCTCTTTACGAACTTCTTCTCGTATAAGTTTTTTTAGTGTTTCTTGTTTATTCATGATGAATGCCCGACTTTAATATAAATATCAAGGTCGAGCATTCTTTAGGTTATTTTCTGCCTGGAGTTATTCCCGGCCTATCCATACCTTTTGAAGATTTTTTATTTGCTTCTTTTTGAGCTTTATTTTGTTCTTCAATTGTTTCGTTTATTTTCTTAATATAAAATCGCCTTAAGAATATTGGCATTTCGTAGACGCACTCCCAAGTGAATCCTCCCTTCCCGTGATATACGAGATTAAATATCTCCGAATGAAGATATGGGCGATACTCAGGAGTTGGGCCAAAAAAAGCTCACATCCATCGGCATATCCATTACTTTGGTTTCGCCGGTTGTTTCTGAAGTAAATACAAATGTCATATCTAAATCTGGAGTAACTTTTTTAATTTCATCACGTAATGCTCGTGAGTCCATTGCAAGAAGTTCATTGTCTACAAAGCCATTAATTGTAGCTGTATCAGAATTACCATCAACTGAAGTAATTAAATTCTTCAATCTTGTAGTAAGTTCTTTATCTACTCCTGTATTCTTTGTTAATTTAGCATAACCTTTAAGATCATCCTTAATTTTCTTTTCTAATCCATGAGTGAGCAATCGGTATGTAATTGTTCTTTTAGAGGTAGGTAAGACGAACGTAAATTCATTTTGTCCAGGTACAATAGATTCGAAGTCATATTCTTTTGGTTCAATTGTAGTTAAGTCTATAACTACTTTTTGCTTATTTTCCGAAAATGGATCTTGTACTTCAACTGCATACTCTTTACCATATCCTAAAATACGAGCTGCGATCATAATTGCATTTTTATCGCATACTAATAAATCGTCGTAATTGATTCTAGATACAATCATCGATTGAAATAATTTATCTAATACAACCCCTTGTTTAATAAGATTAGCAGAAGTAAGAATATCTTCTTCTCTAGCAGTCATGTATTTCATTTCTACTTGTCCGGTTGCTAATGCATTATCTTTTGCATATAGTAATCCTTTAGTAGGTAGATCTACAATTTCTGTAGGGAAGTTATATTTCTTAACTTCTTCTTGCTTAAAATTTTGAAGGGCTGCTTGCTTTAAAGCTGCGTCGGACATTTCTTCCGAGGCTTTCTTTGGGTAGTTTTCGTCAACTAATGCCATAACTGTTTTGCCTTTTAATTGTTTATTAATTTATTATAAATATCGCTATTTTAAATTTTCAATTAATCTTTGAACTACTTGCAATCGATTTGTCATAATGTCATGTTCCCAAAATCGCAGAAGCTGATATCTGTTATCTGATGCAATTTTATTTTTGATTAAATCATGTTCTACAGTATGTTTCTGCGACTCATGTATAGGATGTATTTCTAGATCTGGATTACAGTGCCACCAGTCCCCATCAACTTCAATTAGTATATTTTTATTAGTAATATAAAAGTCATAGTTATACCCACATACTGTATACTGAAATTCATATTTAATATCTAACATATCTAAAATTTTCTTAAATTCAGTTTCTAATTTAGATTCTGTCTTAATTAAATAAGTTTTCATATAATTAGATCTACGAATTCTTTGAACATTTCTATTATCTTGGTCACGCCAATATTTTTTCCTGTCAGCTTTTATCTTTGCAACATGCCCCGGAGATTTCTTTTTTCCTGTTAATTTTTCTGATATTTTCTTTCTACGTTCCGGGTTTTGGGCAGCTTTGACACAAGCTTGCATTTGCACTTCTGTTTTAGATACTCCTTTATTCCATTGAACACGCTTTCCTGAAGTGAATTGTTCTCTGCGAGTTACTGCAGATTTTTCAAGACCTTCTTTAGAATAAAATCCTCCAGATATTCGAGCTTTATGGCCTCGAATATATTCACCAAACTTTCCTCCTTGGAAATTTAGTTTTTCATTACATCCGCACTTACATAAAGGCCATTCGCCATTATAATAAAAATTTACATGGGTATCAACCCCTTGTATTTTGTGAGTTTTTGAATTATGTGCTTGAAGTCCTTTATAAGACTTCAATTCAATATTGCAATCGTTACATTTAAACATAAAAAATTCCTTATATAAATAAATATAAGGAATTCTTTTGTAACTATAAAGTATTTTAAAGTATTTTTACAATTAATTGATAAAAATCAAAATTGTAATATTGCATAGTCATACTTAATAGTTAAGCTAATATTAATCGCATCTTCTGTAGACCAATCAAAATCACCAAACTGAGCAGCTCCGATATATGCACCTTTTAAAGTCCACTCTTCAACTTTATCACCTACTGGTCCTAATACGTTAAAAGTAATGTCTTTCTTATAGAAATCAGAATAACCATCACGGCCTGTTACTGATTCGTGAGATAAACGTACCCACTCCATTACTGCTTGCGCACCTGAAGGAACGATTGGATCATAAAGAGTAATAGTAACATCATCCCAACGTCCTTTTCCTTTTAATTTTCTTTCTACGTTGATATGATCTAATACTACATCACCGAATGTAATACTAGGACGACCAGAAGCCTTAACTAGGTATGCAGGGATACCTTCAATATACATAATAAACCTATTGGCTACTTTAGGTTCAAATGCGGTAAACATTATTTCGGTAGGGTCAATTAATTCTGCCATTTTATTTCCTTTTTATTTATACCCTATCGGGTACTTTATTTTAATTTATAATAAATATTCGATTGGTTACGAAAAAATTTATTTCGTCGCCATTTTAGATACTTTTTCTTTTTGTTTTTGTAAATCAGCAATCTTTTTTTGCATCGGCTCTGCTTTTTTAGCCGCATCTGATTTTATTTTAGATACTTGTCCTTGTAAGTCAGATACTTGATTTTCTAAGTCAGCTTTTTGTTCTTCTTTCTCTGCATCAGTCAATTCGCTTATTATCATATTTCTTATATAAGCTCTTAATTTAGTTTCATTAATAGATTCGCTTGCAGCAGGTACTTTTTGTCCTTGAGGTGTTTGAGTTCTTGTAGGACTTTGAGCATCTATTTTAGGGTTATTTGAATCCGGCGTAGGTTCTGCAGTATTTTGATTTACATAAGAAGAAAGCTTTCCTAATAATCCCGTAAATTTTGCGTTTAATTTCTGGGCTACTGGATCAGTTGAAAACATTTCCGTCTTTTGTAAGACTCTTGTAAGTTTTTTAATTCTATTTAATATTACCTGAGCTTCACTCGCCATTTAAATTCCTTTTATATAAATATGTTGATGATATAAAAAGAAGGGGAACTTTCGCTCCCCTTCCCAATCGATTAAAAATTAAAAATTAAGCACCAAAAGTCGCACCCGTCGGTAAAATGTTAAAGTCGATTATAATGAATTCTGCAGTTCTGGTCGGCTGAATATAAATTTGGCCATACATAATGTTTCTGTCAATTAAGTCAGGAGTATTATTAGTGTCATCCATTACTACTTTAAATGCATATACACCGCTTCTTTGTTGAACTGATTCCATATAAGGATTAACTATATTTAAGAATCTGTTACGAGTTGCTGACGTATTTTGTTCGAATACTAAATATTGTGTCGATGATGCAATAAATTTCTTAAGTGCAATTAATAAACGACGAACGTTAATTCTATCTAATGCACTAGGTTTAGCTTGCAACGTTTTCTGTCCCCATACTGTAATACCTAAACCAGGTAATGTAGCCAATGGATTAACGCGACCGTCATATAAAGTATCAATTTCCGTTCTAGATAATCTTGAATAAGCATCAATTACATTAGGTAATGATCCACGATTTAATCCTGCAGGAGCGAACCATTGTTCACCTACCTTATCGTTATATGCTAATACACCAGGAACTACTACTGAAGGTGGAACCCAAAGCGGTTTGGTTGTATTCTGATCTACAATTTTTACCCAAGGATAATATGTAGCAGCATAATTCGAATCCCAATCTGCTATAGCATCAACCGTATCTTGTACAGTGGCATCTAAAGCAGCTGCATCAAATACAAAGAATGTATCTCCACGATCCTGTGCTACTTGTTCTGCATAAGAAACAATAGCAGGATGTAAACTATAAATAATACCAGGACATACAAGCATATTAATATCAACGCTTGTAGCACTTCCTACTGCATCAATACCGTATTTAAACGCTAAATATCCATCAGCTGATGTTGTATTTACATTGTATCCTTGAGTATTTGTAGCAGTAATATTAGCACCAGTTAATATTTCTTTATTAGGATATGTGCCATCAAATCCGAATTGGAATGGAACAATGAACTTACGAGATTCAATTGATGTAGCAGTAGTTAAATCTATTGGCCCCGTTGTTCCTGCGGCAGTTGCACCTGCATCCTGATTGTAATTTGATAACAAGAAGTTTTTATTAATACCGGTTGTAGCGTCATTTGGAATTGGTTTAAGATAATTCAAGTTATCTGTGCCCGAGAAATCATAATCAAATCCGAAATAAATTTTCTTATTATAAACGTTATTAACGTCTTTCTGATTTGTCTTATACTTTGCCGGAGGAAATGCAGCATTAAATGTACGAGCCGTACCATTAATATCCGCAATTGCATTAGCCGAATAAAAATGTAACGGTAATGTATTATATAATGCTTCGAATCCAAATGGAACTAATGCCGTAGAATAAGATCCTTTAAATACTTTAGTACTTACTTCAACACGTACATATTTTGATTTATTATCATAGTCACCAGTAACAACAGCTCTTAAATTTTCAGTATCGAAATAACGGTATTTATCACCTATTTTTCTAGCAATAAAGTTCTTTGAGCTAGGATCTAAATTACATTGAGTATATGTTTCAAGAATGTTAGGTCTTGTATCAGAGTCAATAGTAGTAAATGGCGAGCCAGGAACTAACGATTGATCAACTGCTCTTACAGTAACTGTAAAGTCTCCATATTCTGTTCCTGGTACTGTTCCTGCCGGTCTGATATTCGATATACCAATTTTAATTTCATAATTAGCATTTGTTCCTTCTGACAATGTATGAAATTTAAATAATTGATTATTAATTCCATTTACTGTCTGAGAAATAATCCAAGGAGTAGATGCATACGTATGATATTGTCCCGAAGCACCTGTTCTGCGATCTCCCGAGAATACTATAGACGCTGATACTGTACCGACCATTGATCCTGAAGGTAACATAGCAAATAAGCTACTTGTATTAGGATTCGAAGTATAATATGATATCGCTGCATTTTTAAATGTATTATACAAATATACCGGATCATTACTTGTTTGAGCAGTAACTCCAAATAATTTAGTTGTAAAATTATTATTTGTACCAGATAATCCATTAACCGTATATGTCGTACTTGTTGCTCCAGACCCGCTTAATACTAATGTAATTGAAGAAGAATCTAAATTTGATGCGCCAGCTACTAATGTATATGATGACGGCGCATTATCAAAAAACTGAGTTGGGCTAGTTAATGAATAATACGTTGACGTAGTTTGTTTTTTAGTAGGATGCAATGTGAATAATAACTGAGCACTTCCTGTATAGGAGACAATCTCTGTTGAAGTATAAATTCCGGCCGCTACTAATGATGTAGATATTGCCGTTTGTACTTTTGGTACTCCCGCAGCTAAATTTCCGGCTGCATTATTTGCTGCAGCATATACGCCGACTAATCCTTGATTAAGTGAATATCCTTCCGAAGGCATTATCCGAACTACTGTAGCTCTGCCGCCATTAGTAACATATTCCCTAACTGCATAAGGCATATAATAATTTGAATTTGTTTTACCAAATATTGTTTCAAATTCCGTAAATGAATTAAGTGCGGTCGGAACGAATGCGGGCCCTTTAGTCGTAGACCCAACAAACGCACCGCCTATTTGTGCGACGCCCGCGGGAAGGAATGATAAGTCTTTTTCATTCGTAAATACACCGGGGCTAACTATTTTTTCTGCCATTGTTCTCCTAAATTAAGATTTTATATATAATTATGTTACTGTAACACAAAAAAAAGGGGCCGAAGCCCCTTTTGTAATTTAATTTTTATTATTATGCACCAAACGTTGCACCTGTAGGAAGAATATTGAAATCAATAATGATAAATTCTGCCGTACGAGTAGGTTGTAAATAAATTTGACCATACATAATGTTTCTGTCAATTAAGTCAGGAGTATTATTTGTATCATCCATTACAACTTTAAACGCATAAATACCTTGTCTCTGTTGAACTGATTCCATATATGGATTAACAATATTTAAGAATCTATTTCTTGTAGCAGACGTATTTTGTTCGAATACTAAATATTGCGAAGCAGAAGCGATATACTTCTTAAGAGCAATCATTAATCTACGTACATTAATACGATCCAACGCACTAGGTTTAGCTTGAAGTGTCTTTTGTCCCCATACGGCATATCCAATATTCGGAATAGTTGCAATAGGATTAACACGTCCATCATATAACGTGTCGATATCTGTTCTATTTAAACGTACATACACATCATTAACTGCTAAACCGCCTCTGTTAAGACCTGCGGGAGCGAACCATTGTTCTCCAACTTTGTCATTAAATGCTAATACACCTGGAATAACAACGCTAGGCGGAACCCAAACTGGACGACTTGTATTTGCATCAACTATCTTAACCCAAGGATAATATGTAGCAGCATAATTTGAATCCCAATCAGCAATTTGATCTACCGCATTTTGTACCGTAGAAGTTAAACCTACTGCATCAAATACAAAGAATGTATCTCCACGATCATGTGCTACTTGTTCTGCATAAGAAACAATAGCAGGATGTTTTTCATATATAATACCTGGCATTACTAATAAATTAATATCTACGTTCGTTGCACTAGCTACAGTGTCAATAGCTTTCTTAAATTCTACATACCCGTTAGTATTAACTGAAGTAAAATCGTATCCTTGAGAATTATTAGTATCAATATCTGCACCCGTCGCCAAAATCCTGCTAGGATATGTACCATCAAATCCACCTTGGAACGGTACTACGAATCTACGAGAATCGATTGACGTAGCCGAAGTTAAATCAATTGATCCGGTTGAACCTGCTGATGAATCTTGATTATAATTACTTAATAAGAATTTAGCATTGCTTCCTGTATTAGCTCCGTTAGGAATAGGCTTTAAATAAATTAAGTTATCTGTAGTAGCGAAATCATATTTAAATCCGAAATGCACTTTCTTGTTATATACGCCTAATGAATCCGTTTGAGTAGTTTGAAGTGATGCAGATATAAATTCTGTTCCGGTAGGATAAAATGAACTAGATAATGTATTCATTAAAGGAGCATGACCAAACGGAACTAATGCTGTAGGATATGCGCCATCTTTAACTCTATTATCAATTTCAACACGAATATACTTTGATTTATTAGCATAGTCACCGGTTACTACCGTACGTAAATTATCTGTATCATATGCTTCGTATCTATCACCGATCTTCTTACCAATATAATTTTTAGATGTCGGATCTAAATTACATTGAGTATATGTTTCAAGGATATTAGGACGTAAATCAGAATCAATTGTAGTAAATGGTGAACCTAAAATTAATGATTGGTCAACTGTTCTTACTGTTACTGTAAAATCGCCGTATTCTGTTCCTGGCACTGTTCCTGCAGGACGAATATTTGATATTGCTACTTTAACTTCATAATTAGCATTTGATCCTTCAGATATTGTATGAAATTTAAATAATTCATAATTTGTATTATTCGTTGTTTGAGATATAATCCATGGAGTAGATGCATAAGTATGACCTGCTCCGGATTGTGTACTAGTACGTGCTCCTGAGAATGTCATCGTACCTACCGTAGCCGTAAATGTCGTAGCTGCAGCAGTTCCACTTACAGCCGCTGCCCTAACTGGTAAATTGGTGTACAAATATCCGTATTCGTCTGTTGTCGTAGGATTTTGCGGAAATACTTTAGTAATAAAGTTATTTGATGTAGTAGTTAAACTAGCAGTATACAACGTCGTACCATTTACGGTGCCTGCAGTTCCTGTCAATGCAACGCCTAAGGTACCTTGTGCTAACACGGTACTAACTGTAGCACCCGTAAATACTCCGTTAGTTCCATTATAATCTGCAGAACCCGTTACTTTTTGTGTTGGGTGAATTGCGAATAATAATTGAGCACTATTTGCTGTTGATCCTGATGCATAAACAGCTACTATACCATTATTAATACTGTATCCGTCAGTATTCATTGTACGTACTACTGTAGCACGGCCGCCGTTTTGAATGTATTCTTTTACGGCATACGGCATATAATAATTTGAATTTGTTTTACCGAATACTGTCTCGAAGTCAGTAAACGAGTTAATTGAAGTTGGAACGTACGCCGGGCCTTTTGTTGCCGGGCCAATAAATGCTCCACCTATTTGTGCGATGCCTGCTGGTAAAAACGAAAGATCTCTTTCATTCGTAAATACGCCAGGACTTACTATTTTTTCTGCCATTGTTCTCCTAAATTAAGATTATAAACTATATATAAATATACTTTATAAACTTCAAAATATTAGGAAATAGCTCCAGTTTCTAAATTTAAAGTGCCTTCGCCGTATTTTTCAGATAACTCTTTTGATAAAGTATATTCCTTTTCTTTTAATTCAAAATATTCTTTATCCATTGAATTTTCTAATTCTTCTAACGCAGATATCTGAGTAAGTAAGTTAAGTTTTTCTACTTTTAATTGCCCGAATTTAGTAGTAATGTCATTAAGGCTCGAAGCTAATTCTTTTACATTAGCTAATTCTTCCGGTGTTAATTGTTTTTGTTCCATAACGTTTTATATATGTTAAATTAATGAATCTGGTCTAGGCCATTTAGGAGTATTTGATCCGGGTTGTTCAACCGGTGGCTGTATATCATTAGATGTCTCTCCCGTAGGTCTTATTAAATTATTAGGATTTGTTTCTGTATTTATATTTTGTGTAGTAGGTTGATTATTACTTGCATTAGATGTTAATGCTAACATTCTAGCTTGGCGTTCTGCAAATGTTTCATCTAATTGATTTATATCAACTTCAGTTTCTGTAGCTATTAAAGTTTTTGTTACTCCGTAGAATTTTTCTAAACCCGATTCATTACCAACTCTATCAGGAATTAAATATGCTTGAGTACGTAATGAAAATGCAGCTCGCACTAACCTATCCGAACCTATATCATTTACTAATTCATATGAAGGCGTGTCTGTATATGTAATAAATTTATATGAATCGCCCCAAGCTTTGCCATCAAAATAAATAAATTGTTCGCACATTTCATTTAAATGCTCCATTCCATTTGTCCACATTAATAAATCATAATTTACGGTTACGAATTTAGGAAAGTCGACTGCATAAAATTCTTTTAATGGAGTTATTTGATTATATATCGAAAATCTATCATATCTATTTGCAGATGTATATTTCTTTTCAAATAACATTTTATTACCTGTATTATAAGATATCCCTCGTAATACATTATTATTTTCTAAATCTGTTCTAGGTTCAATTGAAGTTCTACGTAACATTATCAATGGAGAAGATATCATATTATTTTTATCTCTCAAATATCCGTTACGTTGTGCTTGTGCCCATTTTTCACCGGTAGTAAACATTACAGGGACTGTTACTAAATCTTCATCTTCTTGTATTGTAGGACGTATTGTATTTTGTATAAACCATTTTACTGCATAGTCTATATCATAAATACTAACAGATATACGTCTTACTTTATCACCATCTCTTCGTATATTATACGACCTATTTACACTTTCATCATTTTTTGAAAATGTACTTTCTGTTTTATTTAATTTAGGTTTTGCCATTATACGTTCCTCGGTAATATAATATCATTTTGCGAACTATTAGAATCTCCAAATTTTGTAGGCATAATATTGAGATTCGATGCTTGTGTCATATGACCTGCACAAATAATTGATATGTTATAACCATGAGTATCACCACCGAACCACATATCAGGATCTTTTCCTACAAATCGTTGATTTTGAACTATTGAATCTATTTCATAAAATGCATGATTATGTTCTACAATATCACCTACTTCGGGCACTAAATCTATTTCAACTAAAATATCACGTAAAAATGCAATATTAACATTTTGACTTACGTTAGGACCAAAATCATCTGCACTCCATTCCTGGTCATCCTTTGATATTAATGCATGTACTAATATAGGAGAATAATAAGTTTTCTTACGAGACTCTTCATATAAATTAATTTTTGTATCGCTGATATTAAATTTATAATATAATACTTCAGTATCTATTACCTTCTTAATAACTTCTTTATTAAGTTTTCTAAATACATCCATATCACGTGCGCCACCAAATAAAGCCATATTTTATCCTACATATATTGTTAATGGAATTTTATTTAATTGCTCTTGTAAATAAGTAGCTTCATTATTTAAACGTTCCATTTGTGTTGTACGTGACGTAGCTTCTAAATTTTCTCGTAATTGAGTTACTAACGCTTCTTGCTCTGCTTTACCTTCAGATACTAGCGAATCTCCATTTAATGTAACTTCTGCATTAGGAATAGGAACGGATGAATACTTATTACGTATATTACCTAATACTTCTTTAGCAAGTGCTAATGTATATTTATTAATCCATTGTTTACCCGGATCATTAATATTTTCATAAACTAACTTGTCATATGGAGCGTTACTGAAATCTGATATAGAACCCGTAGGATTTGAAAATAATAAAGCATCTCTATCTTCTGTAGTTATATACTGCATCCATAATGTAAAATCATATGATGGTATCGGAAATATTTTAAATCTCGTACCAGTTAATTCGAAACTATATCCTGAACGGCGAATCATATCATTAAATTCGATAGCCTGTAATCTTAATAAATCATGATATAAAGGCATTAAGACAAACGATACTGCAGGAGAATAATTGCCCCAGCCAAATGTTTCTAATAATTGTTGAGAACCGGCTCCTGTTCCTGCAAATGGATCAAAATATCTAACTAATGCAGGAGGTGTATAATGAAATACTTTTTTAATTTCTAAATGTTTTGATGCATCATTTGATACTTCTAAAGATAATTGCGATAAATCATATGTTTGTTGATTTGCTTTAATTGATAATGATGCAGATTTATATATTAATTCTCCACCATATCCCGCTTCTGTACCGTATCCTTTAGAAATACCTATTAATCTACCTAATGTAGGTTGTATTGCTCTTCCGTTTAAAGAAGTATTTGTTGACGATCCTTGTAAAAGGAACATGTTATCACGAATATTAAATTGATTTACTTGATTAGAATATTCTGTTATTGCTTCTTCGAAGCAAGTATATAAATGAATATCTTGTAGTTCTACATCCATTATAGGATATCCTAGGCGTGTAGTACACCACATAGCCACTTTATCAGCGTCTTGCTGAAATTGATATTCGTTATCGTAAAATCCAAATGGCGTTTTTCCTGGGTAAAACGAGCTGGAACCTGGCCAAATAGGTACTGATATTGCCATGATAATCCTTTATAATAAATATAAAGAAAAATAAATACTAATTGATTTTTGATAAACTATGATAATTAATATGCTCCGATTATGTACCAGCTAGCTGTAGATATATCATATGTGATAATTATGCTTCCTTTACTACGGGTAATATTAAAACTGCTTTCTGTCCCGTCTATTTTTGCATTTCCTAATGTTATATTGTTTAAGGATGCATCGCCTATGTCTTTTATTATTAGAACTTTACCTTGTATACTGGCAGCTTCTAGATTAAGGTCAATTGGATCCTTCGTTGTATTACACAATATAACCGTTTCATCAATACCTACAGTATATGGACTATCATCAGCGGTAATAAGAGATCTGCCTTCTAAAATAAATCTACCAGTAACTTTCAGTCTTTGTGCATTTAATTGTCTTTCACTATCGAATGTTAACGAAGTGTCTCCTGCAAATGTATTATTAGAGTTAAATTGAATTTGTCTATCAGAGCCGGCTGGCGTAGCACTTCCACCACTCGGCGCCCAGGACGCACTCAAAGCATATGATGCACTTAATATGGAATTGTATCCGTATGGACCTCGTACATTGGATGCAGTGACAAAGGACGCTGTTAGCGCTTGCGATGATGAATTTGCCCAACTTGCAGTACCAATTAATTGTCCTGTAAATGAGCCGCTGAATGAACCTGTATTATAAGAACTAGTAAATGTATTAAACGAAGATGTAGTTACAAATGAAGATGTATCTATATTTCCTGCAGGGCCTTGTGCTCCTATACCTCCTTGCGGACCTAAAGCATTTACTTGAACTATCGATGTTTTTGGATTCGTAACATTAACTGATATACCGGTATTATTATCAGTAACTATTACTTTTTGATTAGCGTTAGTTACTGTTATATTATTATCAGTATTATTAATATTTACAATATTACTTGCCATTATCGTGTTACCTCTTTACTAAGTTTTATCTGGCCTTCTAATAAACGAGTAACGACTGTTCCTGACGTAATTTCTAAATCATAATAAGCAGTATCAAATGTAAAGGCTGAACTAGACGCTGCGGATATATAAATTCCTATTGACCCTGATGACAAAGGCGTACTTCCGTTAGACCCGCTAAAATTTAAACCGGTACCATCCGGTGCTAATGAACTAGATAAAGTTATATATGTAGTAGGATTAGAATCTGCAAATCCTGATCGTATTTGCATTTTTCCAGAATATCCCGATAAGTTTATCGGTGTACTTGTAGAATCTTTATATTGAACTTCAAAATTTAAAGTCGATCCTTGTTCAATAATAAACGAATATTTACCAGCTGCCATTAAAGTTTCCTTTTAATAATAAATATTACTACAAGAAAGTATTACCGCGCAGTTGTAAATGGTCATGAAATATGTTCAAGAATCTACTTAAAACTATTATGCCAGGACTTATGTGTTTCATATTATCGGGCCGTAAATAAATTTAATATTTTTGTTGTGTGAGTTATTCTTAAAGTATACTCCGAATCATTAAATAGTGCCACTTCAACATACCATAAAGAATTATCAGGATTATTTACTAGTTTGTATCCAAACTGATATCCGCCGTTGGCATCTCTTAGGATAGGAGCACTATATGGTGCTACTACTCCTTCTTCAGAAGCTGCTAACGATGTAGCTGATGGCGTACCTGTAGAACTAACCTGTTCCCATCCCTCCGGTTCAGCATTTTTTATAGTTTCATTCATTGTTAAGTATGTTACATTTCCATTAACACCTACCGCTCCTCCTACATTATAATCAGATCCTAACCAAGATAAGTATATTCGACCAGTTTCTACATATTTAGGATCATTGCCAGCTGGGTAACTTCCTGCGTCGTATATGTAGGAATCTGGGACTCCTATATTTGCTATAGAACTAAATCCTAACATTAAATTAAAATCCAATATTGCTCCATAACACCCTCCTATATTATTTTTATTGTATTTAGATAAATCTATGTATTTTATAACTGCATAAGTCCTGGATCTAATTTCAATAAAGTTGCTAGCAGGGGATATATTGTTTACAAATATGTTGGAATTGATAGATGATGATAATGGGTTATTAGATTTTTTGAGTATTTTAATACCATCGGAATTAACTTCATATAAATCACTTTCTACTATTGCTTCATTGGTAGCATTAGTTGATGTTAAGCGTGTTATGTTACTACTTCCTATAGTAGTAGTTGTATTCCATGTAGCTAATCTGTCTTGTACTCCCGGTCCTATATTAGCATCAACTGTTATTGGAAAAGTAGTTCCATTTCCTTTTGTAAAAGTAATTGTGTTTGAGGATACGGATGCTGTTACTAAAGCATTTGGTGTATATGAGGCAGTTAAAGCAAAACTAGAAGTTAATGCTCTACTTGATGATACGGCATAGGAACTAGACAAAGCATAACTTGAACTCAATACACTGTTTGAACCATATGGTCCATAAACATTTGATGCAGTAACATATGATGCTGTTACAGCATTATTTGCCCAACTTGCCGTACCAATTAATTGTCCTGTAAATGAGCCTGTAAATGAACCTGTATTGCTTAGGAAAGTATCTACACGTTGTGCTGTTAATATAAGTGAGGGAGAAACTGGGTGAGTTGGCGAAACTCCTGCGGGTAATGTTTCTAGTGTAATTTCGTTATTTGTAGTAGCATGCCATAACAATTGTATAAACTCTCCAGCATTTAAACTAACATAGTAATTCCAACTACTAATTAATTGACCAGGAGTGGATCCTTTTTTAGCTGGGATAGTACAAATACCTGTAGAGTCAGGTACATCATTAATTGATGATCCATCGTTTTTTCTAATCCATATAGCTACGTCTGTTGGGTTATTTCCTGTATTAGAAAATTGAGCAGAAAATTGTATATTATATACCCCAGCATTAGTAAATTTAATATAAGTATTATATGGATTTGTAGATCCACTTATAAAAACACCATTAGAAATGTCTGTTGTAGATAAAGACATTGAGTATATGGTTGTAGCACTAACAGCTGTTTGAGAACCGGTATCATAAAATGAACCATAGGATCCTGTGGCTGTGTTGTATGCTGCTGCTAGTGAATTAATAGTAACATTTCCTAAACCTGATACTGGAGAAATTGAGATTCCATTTCCTGCTGTTATCTTGGTTACTCCTCCGTTTAAAGCATAAGATGCTGTTATTGCGTGTGAAGCACTTGTAGCCCAACTTGCAGTACCAAATAATGAACCTGTAAAACTTCCACTAAATGATCCTGTATTATATGACGCTGTAAAAGCATTTATACTTGAAGTAAAGGAGTTAAAACTTGAAGTAGTTACTAATGAGCTAGTATCAAAGGTACCTCCAGATCCTGTATCTACAGTTATAGGAAATGTACTTCCATCACCTTTTGTAAACGTAATTGTGTTTGAAGATACAGAAGCAGTGGTTAAAAGTGAAGATGTATTAGCACTGGGTAAAGTGACTACCGATCCAGTACCATCTGTAATATAATCGCCATTATCCGATAGTTGCAGTAAACGCTGAAACGTACTGCTTATATTTTGACCCGTAAAATTGTCTGCTGACATTCAAGTTATTTAGATAATTTATTGATTACTGCATTAATTAATTGTAAACGTTGCGACTCTGTTAATTTATATCGATTAACTATATGGTGTCCTAACGTATTTAAAGTTTTCTTATTCTCT